>JAEEGL014741746.1_pt1 | contig 16085 bp, 15 predicted proteins | sample 9134231 | NCBI WGS metagenome assembly JAEEGL01 (sample SAMN16246548, study PRJNA631951) | gut metagenome | biome: gut microbiome; feature: rumen; material: fiber-attached | host: Bos | place: Iran: Karaj | collected 2018-10
ATATATAAGCTTTGATGATCTCTCCCGTATCAGGATCAGTAACATAGGCAGGATCACCTGCCCAGTCAACCTCGACCTGTTCGCCGGGTTTGCGGCTTATGTGCATCGTTGCGCGCCTTTTCTGCTCATCCTGCTGGATGTGATAGCAGAACTGTGAATACATGAGCGGCTCCTTGCCTTTGGCACGACAGTCTTCCATGTATTCAGTCCACAGAAGCTTCTTGCTCACTCCGTTACGGAGCAGTTCCTTGTGGATGTGGTCGAAATCGGGCAGCATCTTTGCCGATACGACAGTTTTGGCAGAAGGGAAAAACTTTTCTGCGAGTACCTCATCGGTCTCGTTTTCGTCAAGCGGCCAGGAAATGTTTAGTTCTCCTGCACGCTTAAGAACGCGGTTGACCGTTTTCTTGGAGACATTGCAGCTGTCTACAATGTCCTGTTGGCTGAGTCCCAGGTCATTTAGCCTGAGGATCTCACGATATTTGGTCATGAGCATGACCTCCTTTGGATGTATTTACACCATTAAGGTGCATGTATACATTCTAAAGGAAATATAGACCGGTTTCCACCTCCGGAATTGAGGTTTCCTCAAAAACGGAATCGCGGTTTCCTAACACCGGACAGCTGGGACACGGAGGCCGGAATATTCAACAAATGAAACAGCAGATTTCGTTAAGTGGCAAGACAATATTAGTTGCTGGTTCTCCAGGATTTATTGGTTCGAATCTTGTTATTAGACTTCTTACAGATATGGGATTAATGACTAATGGGAATACTGTATCTTTAGACAATATGAATGACTACTATGATCCTAAGCTGAAGGAGTATCGCTTATCCATCATAGAATCAGTGGCTGAAAAAAGTTCGGTTAATCATAAGTTTATCAGAGGTTCTATAGCGGATAAAGCATTAGTTGTTAATTTGGCAGCTCAGGCGGGAGTACGTTATAGTATCGATCACCCAGATGTTTATATCGAATCAAACCTGATTGGATTTTACAATATTCTAGAAGCTTGCAGGCATTCTTATGATATGGTGGCTGAAGGAGATGATGGTGCAGTATATAAAGGTGTTCAGCATCTTGTTTATGCAAGTTCATCTTTGGTATATGGGGGCAATAAGAAGGTACCATTTAGTACTGACGATAAGGTTGATAACCCGGTAAGCCTTTATGCAGCCACAAAAAAGAGTAATGAATTATTAGCACATTCATACTCGAAGTTATACAATATTCCGTCTACCGGACTTCGTTTCTTTACAGTATATGGACCTGCCGGTCGTCCTGACATGTTCTATTACTCTGCTACAGAGAAGCTTGTACGTGGCGAAACTATTAAGATATTCAATTACGGTAATATGAAGCGTGACTTTACTTATGTTGATGATATAGTTGAGGGTATTATCCGCGTAATGCAGGGTGCACCGGAAAGAACTACCGATGAGGATGGTCTTCCGGTACCGCCGTATGCGCTTTACAATATCGGCGGTGGTCAGCCGGAGAACTTGTTGGATTATGTAAGCATCTTACAAGAGGAACTGGTTAGAGCTGGTGTGCTGCCTGAGGATTATGACTTTGAAGGACATAGAGAGCTTGTAGGTATGCAGCCCGGAAATGTCCCGGTGACCTATGCCGATAGCAAAGGACTGGAAGAGGATTATGGATTTGTTCCAAAGATAGGTATAAGGGAAGGACTCCGGAAGTTTGCGGAGTGGTATAAGGATTATAACCGGCTCGGTTGATGGTTGCTGATATGTTGGGACGTGGTGCTCAAGGTCTGTGAGGGCTTACGAGCACCAATTATTCAAGGATACTGTCTGGATAGAAATGAATATATAACAATGTTGACAAAACGCCAATATTGTAGTAAACTAATACTTGATTTAAAAACTATAATTCATAAATAATTGCATAGAAACTGAAGAGGGAATCATGGATAAAAGATATTTTTTACAGGACACAGAAATAGAAAGCGTTGACGAGGATTACTTCCGGCATGAAGATCTTTCGACAAATATAAGACATATTTTAAAAGGGAATGACACACCATATAATATAGCGGTAATTGGCAAGTGGGGGTTAGGAAAATCCTCATTGATTAATCTCGCTCTGAAAGAGTTTAGAAATGATGATGATTATATGCTTGTATCTATAAATGCTTGGAAATATGAGAAAGAAAGCTTAAGCAAGGTATTTCTTAGACAGGTTATGGAACAACTGTCAGATGCTGATTCAAAAGAGACTTCTCAAGAGAAGACGAAGCGTTCATTAAAGACTTTATTTACAAAACAAAAGACGAAAGCTGATAAGCGTCCTAAAATGTTGAAAACGATATGGGAATTTGTAATAAAATACAGAGGATGGATTTTTGGGTATATTAGTATTTCGTTTATATTTTACTTTATTTACAAGATGATTAAAGTGTATATCACTAATAAACCTAATTGGGATCATTTTGTTTTGAGCGTTATTAGCGGCTACATGAAAAATTCGGTTTTACTGATTGCAGTTCCAGCCATTATATATATACTTACAAAAATTGGGTTCGATTTTGAAAAAAATCCTATAACAAAAGTTGATTTTCGGTTGCCAGAGATGAATGTGGAGGATTATGAAATTGAACTTGAAAAGGCTATATCAGAAAAGAAAAAGCAGATAAAGATTATAATTGTTGTTGATGATTTGGACAGGCTTAGTGCAGAAAAGATGGTCGAGGCACTAGATGCTATAAAAATGTTTATAAATTTTCCTAATTGTGTTTTTATTGTTCCTTTTGATGATGGGATAATAAAACATGCGATATACAAATGTAGACTTAAAGATAATAATGCTGACGTATATACGGAGAGCGAAAAGTATTTAGATAAATTATTTCAATACAAAATCTATCTCTCTCCCCTGCTTGAGTATGATATCAAGGCATACGCAAAGAAACTATGTGACGAAAATCTTGATGATTTTTATAATGAGTATTGCTCAAGAGAATTTTTTATAAAAGTTCTTGATAGAGTTCTTATTCATTCTGGTGTTACGACACCGCGACAGGTGAAGAAAATAGTTAATACATTTATATCATATATGATTCTTGCAAAAAACAGACAGAGAAATAACAAGGTGGATTCAGGCTTTTTGTCTGGTATAGAGAGTGTATATACTATAGCTAAACTCTCTGTGCTTCAAGCAGATTTTAATGATTTTTATGATTTGCTTTTTGATGAAGATGATGCTATTGAAAAAGTATTAACCTATTATAGTAATAACTCCGACGATAATGAAGAGGAGTTGTTAGATTTATCTGAATCTATTAAGACGGTTCTTGGTATAGATAAGGACGGGGAAATATCCCAAGCCTCGATCCCGCTATTAAATTTTTTGTCTTACACTCGCAATATAGGAAAAGGAGATTTGTTGCCTTATCTGTATGTTGCAGAGGATGAAATAGTAAGACAGACTGGTAATACCGAGCATAAGAATTTTATTAAGGCTGCTTCAAGTGGAAATGTAGTAGAATGTAGGAAGGCGATGGAGACCCAGCCTAAGCTTGTCATGTCAGCTGAACGATTTATCAAGTCCGGAAATGACCCTATTACGCTTCAAAATATGATTAGAGTTATGTTTGCCATAGAGGACATTATAAATGATGATGGTAAAAAAATAATAGCTAATGCTATTTCGGAAAGAGCTTTAGACATTGAAATGTATTGGGGGGATAAATTAGAGGAACCTATCAATACATCTGGGCTGCTTGGGTATTATGTTTATGCTGATGATAAAACTGCTTATAATACTTTGTTAGATAAAATCTTGTCGGTGGAGCAGGAGAATAACGATGCGGGAGATATTATAAGAGATTTTATTAGTCATAAAAGAGTTTTAAATTTAGAGACTTTGAAAAATCTTGAAAAATATATATCGAATAGTATGAATAACAATTCAATTGATTTTGAAGAATTTAAGGATATCCGTCAAGAGTATGAAATGAATACTGGGGAATGGCTAAGGGATTATTATAACTTCATAATTCAATATGTTGCAGATAATAATGATTTTACAGCCGGTACAATGGGAGAATTATGTGCTGTTTATGAGATTCTTACAAAGAGCGGATATAAAAATGAATTTGATTTACTTGAAGGATTATTTAATAAGTCAGAAATGGATGCTACGTTTGTAACATTGCTTAAAGTTAACAATGCTTTTGGAATTCCTAAAGATACAATCGGTGAGTTAATAGTACAACAGATACAAGGCGGAGGAGATAATCAGTACATCAATAGGCTGTTATCGGACAATCATTATAAGATTAACCAGGATGATATTATAACTGTAGATAAATATATAGCGTCACAAACGTCAGAGTTGATAATACCGGAGATTCTGGAAAAATATTTTTGTGATAATAATATAGACGCTATACCGCAGACCGTGAAGAGCGTTATTGATAATGCTTTTTTAACTAGAAGTGAATTAGGTGTAAAATCTGTAGAGATACTTTTGGATGAAAAGAATACTGGAGTAAATAAACAAATTGATGAAGCACTAAAGAATGCATGTACATATAATAGATCTGATTACAGTAGTATTGCAGAGATTCTTGATTATTATGCCGGTATTGACAAAGAAGCGGTAATAAGAATTATAACGCCCAATATAGCTATATCGATTAATAACATACTATCTAATGACTTTATTCTTTTTATGGCAAATATAGCGTTTAGATTAAAAGAAAAGGATGCATTTCAAGAAATAATAACAAAATTTGTTCATAATATTCTGACAAGAATTATAAGTCATAATCAGTTCTCTGACGCAATGGCAACGTTACTAAATATGTTAGCAGATTACGTGGATGATGAATCTTTTAAGAAAGTGCAGCCTATTTTACATAAAAAGATAAACAAGGAAAATTTAGAAGATATATACGAGCTATATAATAGGAAAAATGATGTTTTTGGAAATGATGATGGTCAGATTGAACCTGCGAAACATGTTGATGTTTGTTTACGGATGCTAGAAGCAGAGAAAGATATAAACAATGTTTTAAGGACTTTGAAAGATGAATATTCGAGTATAACGGAAATCGTTAAGTTGGCACATTTGGTAGCAAATATTGAGGTAAATAAAAAACTTGCTTTTGATACTCTTTCAGCGTTTATAATATATAAGTTGGATAAAGAAAGCGAACAGGTGGAAGGAGTAAAGAGTATTTGTGGTATCATAGAATCAGAAGGCTGTGATTTCGTTTTTGAAGTCTTTGATAATCGGGTGGATATCAGGACTAAAGTTGCAGTTATTTTGATGGACAATTCAAAAGGATTTTCATTTGATGAAATTGTAGTTCTGGTGGGGTGGATGTTATCTCAGCCTATGCAAAAAGAGGGGTATAGTAATTTTGACAGTATTATTTCTGTCCTTGTTGCGAGAGTAAATTCTAATGCTCAACTCGAAGATGTTATTTCACTGTTAGATGAGATACCAAATGAAATAATAAAATCAAAGAAAGAAAAATATAAAAGCATTTATGTAGAATTGCTGTGTAAAAACTATAGTAATTCTTTGAATGAGAGAATTGTTAATCAAGCAGTGAGAGTCGGAAGTTCATTTGCAAAAAAAGTTGTAGATGCTGCACCGAGCAATATGAATGAGGAACTTACTGGCTATTTGAAAAACAAAAAAGAATAGGAGCGTATCAAATATGATAGATAACGTTTATGATTTACATAGCCGCATACGGGAATTACGCAAAAATAACGAAATGACACAGAAACAAATAGCCGATTATCTTGAAGTTGAAGTATCTACATATGCTCATTATGAAAAAGGTGATCGCACTCCGGATGCTAAGAAGTTGGCAAGACTAGCTACATTATATGGACTAAAGGACGAATTGTTAGGTGTACAGATGTCTATGGACCAAAGTATAATGTATAAAGACGAAGATGTAAAGAGATTTAAGGATGTGTTAAAAAAGTGCAAGTGGCGAAAAGGAGATTATAAATGGAATCTTTACCAATATGAGTTATTAGAAGGAGCGGCGGCTCCTATTATAGATGCTAGAAAGAAAGCACTAGAATTGCCGGATATTGACATTAATATAATGGAAACTCAACAAAATGTTTTTGAGGTTAAAGTTGATAGGTATGTTGAAGCCTTGATAGACCGCTATAGGGCAGAAATATGTCAGTGTGTAGAATTGATGGTACGGCATAAATATTGTGACTAGTATTTTAATTGTAATTTCAGTTAAAATCAGTTCTTGTAAGGATAAGGAGAATTAATTTTGAGAGATGATTTTTCAAACAAAACCAAGGAAATATTAGCTAAACGTGTGGGATATTGCTGTAGCAATTGCGGGATTTCTACAACTGGTCCCGGAAGTAATCCAGATGGAGTATCGTCTAATGGAGTAGCAGCACATATCTGCGCTGCTTCACCGGATGGTCCAAGATACGATCCTTTGATGACTCATGATGAGAGAAAATCAGTAAATAATGGGATATGGTTATGTCAGAATTGTGCTCACTTGATTGATACTAATACGGTGTTATATACAGTGGAATACCTTCATAAGATGAAAGATGATGCTGAAGAGAAGATAAAAAAACAGATAGCAGCTAATTTGAATCAGAGGATAAGAACCCCGAGACTTTCAGTAGCTGAAAAAAATAAAATAATACTAGATGCCAGAATATTAAGCCAAGGAGGTATGCTATTACGCAAAGAAAGCAAAAAATATAAAATTGCTATAAATGAATGTGAGGATAACAAGATATATAATGTTTGCAAAAGGATATTCGAAGTGTTTTCAGATTTGTTACATACGGAATTTCAGACGCATATTCAATTACATGCAATAAATGTGGATGTTATCATATTTGATCTGCAAAAAATTATGCCTAGTTTTTATGACGCTTCTAATGATTGGACGGGAGCACAAATAATTGCTACAAATCACGAATTTTGTAATTTTTTTAGTTCGGATAATGGTAAAAAATTTATAAATGAATGTAATAAAATTATAAATATAATTGAAGCGATAAATTGTTAATTCTTATAAAAATCGATATTGATAATAATTTTTCAAGAAAATGTGAATGCATATTCTAACTATTAATTTATTATAATATAGGAGAAATTGGAATATAAACATGGGAAATTATGGGATGAATTTATATCCAATGGAATAAATATGGGACGTAAAAGATTAAATCCCAACTATAATCCGGAAAGGATTATGCAGGAACTTATAGACATTACAAAGGAACTTTATGACAAGGAGAATTCGTATCGGCAGATAGCACGGGAATTGGAATTGTCGGTATCAAAAGTGATCAAGCTTTTGATTACCGGTGGAGTATACTATTCCGATATTTGCAGAAAGATTAATAAGTTGTATTCTTTAGGAAAGACTATACCGGAGATACAGAAAAGCCTGAACATCAGCAGAGCTTCTGTCCAGGCTTATCTGCCATATAAAAAATGTGTCTATAATGCTAAAGAGTTGAGCCTTAACGCGGAGCGGATAAGGCGTTATCGGCAGAGGAAGAAAGCCAAGAATAATATTATAAAAGCTTGTCCTGATCTCGACTCCGAAAAGGTATAGTCCGGACAGGTTCGTCGAGGAATTGCTGCATGCTTTTTTGCATAGATAAGAGCCGGTCATGTTCCTTCTCTTTGGTCTTGAAAGAGTTATATAATGCTTCACGGTCGGCGCTAAGTTTATTCAGGTGTTCCTCAATATCCTTGATTCTGAGGGTGGCCGGATCTATGCCGCTGTTTTTCAGCCAGCTCTTTGCTCCTTCATAGAGGCGGAGCTGGTAATCATGTTCTTGTGAACTTCGCGGATAATTAACACTCTATAAAATGCTACGATTTCAGAAGTAGAAAAAGCTTTGAAATATAAGGGGCATATGGTGCCTGTGACCATTAAAAAATTATTATTGGAAACTTAAGATGTAAGATGTATGGTATCTTAAAGGACAAGGTGTTGCCGGGACGGTAGCGGATGGTTTGCCTTTCACCCGTACGTATTCTGTACGAGCTTCCCTTTAGAGAGGGGGTTTTTCTTATGGGATGTTGAACAACCAGCCAAGGTGGCATATTTCAGAGTGTATAGACAAGACATGTGAGTTCTCTAAGGTGTATCTGACAGATGTTAAGGAGATACCGGCCGAGATGGATAGGCAGATAGGGGAGTTCTTTGAGACGGGGAAGTAATAAGGCTTTATATTAAATACGATTAGAAGAGTTTATTAATTTGAAGGTAGTGGCTGAAAGGAAGGCTAGGTATTGAGGATGATGAGCGGATGGCCGAGTTGGCATCCGCTATATTTGAGTGGTGAAATTCGTATAAGAGTAATAAGTGTGGTATCGGTACAAATGAATGCTTGATTTTTCATGGTTTTGTGGTATAGTATAATTAAGAATACAATATAGATATCTTGAGAAGACATAGGAGTAGAGTCTTTATGCATGGAGTATCATCTTTATGATGCTTTGGATGAAACGGGTAGGAACGGAATAATAGCTCTACTATTAAATCATCAATGTGTATTTGGTGGAGGCGATAGTTATATTAGTTATACAACTCTACTTGGACATTTTAGTCATGGGGACAATTGGAGAGAAAATTGCTGGGACTAAAAGGTGGTTTTTTGTGAGCAGGAGAGGCTGGTAAGGTTAAAAGGGAGCAATTTCAGGAAGAGCTTGTGTTAAAAGTTCATCTTTTAACTTGCGTTTTCTGTAAAAATACTTATCCTTTGTCAATTCGTTCAGAATACATCATACGGAAACGTTGAGACCACTGGTCTGCTGATCTTCGATTCTGGATGCCAATTCGTTGAGCGTATCTAATTTAAGATTGTTTTAGCTGACATGAGATAAACCTCCTAGTATTATTTTTGCAAAGCGATAATAAATAGTGATACTATCTCAAAATGCGGTATGATTATAAGATACTCGTGATTGAATGTTTACATATATCCGGACAGGGAAATAATATGATATGAAACATTACTACAATAATGAATTTGTGAACTTTAATTGATGGAGAAAAGAACTATAAAATGAAAAATGAAAATCATACTTTGATAAATGACGAGATGTCACAAGAACAATGGTGGATACTACTTTTTTCATTAATCACTGATATCCCTGAAAAGGAATGGGAAGAGTATGTTTACGATTTGATTTATAAGAATCGATTTTCTTCATCTCATAAAGTTATTGATGTAATCAAAGGTTTTGCGGAAAAGTGTACAAATACAATAAAAAAAGGTCAAGTGCTTTATCGAGCTAGAATTTATCATCAGGATCCCCTTAGAGAATTCTTATCTGAAGTGTTTAGTAATTCTTCCATGAAGAAAGACAATAGTAATGATGATAATATAAATGATTTTTACAATATGCAATTTATGGCACTTATGATGGCAGTTGAAAAATCGACACCACAGGGGAAGAAAATAGTTGATGCATACAATAGGTGGAAGAGAAAAAAGTTTAAGGGATATGATTCATCTGGATCAGGAGCTCCACCGGCAGATATGGTGGGTCCGGGAAGATTGAATCCGGAAAAAATCAAATATTTATATCTCGCAGAAGATCCTAAGACTGCTATTTATGAGGTTAGACCAACAATAGGACAGCATGTTAGTGTTGCAACTTTTAGAACAACAGACGATATAAAGATATATGATCTTGCTACAGAGATTAAACCTCAAGATGGAGAAAAAACAGAAAACGATTATAATTTATTTAGCGTGATTCAGAGTCGTTTTTCTGAGCCAAATGCAGGAGATGCTTTTAGATATTTACCAACACAATTTCTGGGCAAAATAATAAAGAAAATGGGATTTGATGGGATTCGATTCAGAAGTTCACTCAAGAATGGTGGAATAAACGTAGTACTCTTCGATGAAAAAAATGCAAAGCCACTTGTTCGGATATGATAAAGGTTAGTGATATTGAACTGAAATTTGATAATCCGGAGATTTATCAGTTAGAGGAGTACATGAAGCGAAAATAAAGAGGTAGTGATGATTTCGTGATAAATATATATACCAACTAGTTAAAGCTTGCGGTATGGTATTTTAGAGTAATAGAAGGACTATGACATATGATTGAAAACGTTTTAGAGTTAAACGGATTATCTATTGATGTTTTGGAAAAACTATCTTTTCAATCTAAGATAGGAAAGAGCCTTAAGAAAGATCTTCGTTATTTTGAAAGGGAAGAGTTGTTTTCGGAGTTAACTAAAATGACAGGGTGGTTAGAAGAACAGACAATTCTTGATGAAATAGCTTTGGATTTCAGAATTAAGAGCTTGGATTCCATAAAGATGAAGTATGAAAGGTATTATCCGGATAGTCAAGTTAGAAAAGTTTTTAACGATATTCTTGGATTTAGAGCCTTATGTGATGATTATCAGGACTTAATCAATGATGATAGTGAAGTATTTCGTATAGCAGATATGTCCAAAGGTAAAGCTAACGATGATGGATATAGAGGAGTTCATTTGTATTATCAAAAGGACAATAATCATTATCCGATCGAGGTTCAGTTCAATACTTTGTTTGATCGTCAGATTAACAACTGGTTACATAGTTTTTTATATAAAAAGAATTACCCAATTACAGTAGGAAGAGAAATGCGAAAACGATATGAAGACGGTAAAATACGAAGTAAAGAGGAGTTTGAGGAGGTGCTAAAAGATGTGTTATGTTGTGGCTAAAGATATTAATAAACAAGGCTGTGTAGCGATAAAACAGCGTTTGGGCAAGGAGTTATCGGCTTTTACAAAAGAGTTAAACGAATTAGCACCGCGTCGAGGCATTCAGATTGTGACAATAAGCAGACCAACCGCATATGGGGAGTATGCGCCATACTCATTTGTGCAAGATAAAGATGAAATGAGAAAAGCGGTTTTGTCTATGTGAAGGTATAGAAATATAAAATATAAATACAACACCATATTTTAGGAGAGTTACAAATGATTATCAATGAAGCATTCAAAAACAAAGTATGCTCTAAAGATGAATGTGGATGACAGGGGTTCTTTTACAGAGCTTGTGCATTGATTATATATACTGACTATATAGACTACAGGAGATTTCAATTATGGAGCATCATTCGCTTGATCCTTATCCGATACCGAAAGATAAGAATCCATTGTATATAAATGAACCCTGGCTTATAGATAAAAGCATTTACGAGATGCCTCCACGTATTGAACCGGAGAATGAGGGTGACAATATTCGTGTATATGTACCTTTAGATTTGAATAAAAAGGCTATTTTACGTAGAATTGACAATATCATCGCCTCGTATGGAGAAGCAAATGAAAAAAACGAGTGGAGATTCAGCGAAGATATTGGGAAAATAATCTCGCAAATAGAGATCTATGATCAGATATGGTTTATACGACATATGCCAGATGAGGGTAGGCACAGTGGGGAGGCTATAGAGTTAGTGGAAGATGTCATCACTAAACTTGAGGCGATTCCTGATGGATGTGCGGAATGTTTTCCGTTTGAAAAGATAGATAAGCTGAGAAAAGAGTATTTGGGAGTTTATTTGGATGAGTGAATACGAAACATTAGAGCATGAAGTTATAAAAGACCTTTTGAAATTATATATAATGAATAACCCTAATCTTTTGCCAGAACAAAAGCAGATGGCAAAGGATAATATAGACCGCGCCGCTCAAAAAGCGGACTGGATTATAGAAGTGTTGAGGGGATGCGGGATTATTAAGTCGTGAACTTCCTGTAGAAAGTTCCACCCATAAAATTGAGGTGCGAGAAACAATCTGAAAAATGGTGTGAGCCCGCATAAAATCAGCATTTTTCAGAAAATTCTTAACTTCCTAAATAATTAACCCTCAATGAAGAAGAGGTTGATTTTTTAGGACCGTCAATCTCATTCAGGCCTGCTTCTGATTTCCTGCCGAAATGCCGCTGGTTCATAAGGCGGATTTGTTCGGTGAGGAGGGTTATCTGATGATTGTTGTCCTTGAGCATGGCGTTGGCCGAATCAAGCTGCGACTGAACAGCAGCAAGCTGTGACTGCAAAGAAGACACTATGAGAATGAGTGCCTCTTTACTGAGATTATTAAGTTGTTCGTCGGATAATGTAGCCATGATCAACTTACTCCTGAAACTGTATCTATTATAGCGCAGTCCAGGGAAAATAGCCACTCTCAGATATTTCGGAAACGTTCTGGATTCGTCAGATTGCCTATTGTTTTAAGACGTTACCTGAACAGATGCACTGTATGAACATATTGCAAAGAAACTGCAGGCTCACGAAAATGCTATGGGGTAGTATAACCGGATAGCCGATGCAATACTGAGTTAGATACTTTTCCTGATCGCTTTGGCTTGTTTGACAGTGAGTCGGAGCCTTCTCTGGGGATACATAAGATGGTTGTAGATAATTATCTTGTTCGTTATGTGATAGATCCCGGCGTAGTAACAGTCATCGATGTGTTGTATGGGGCATCGGATGATCATAAGAGATTACAGGAGAGGCACCTTTTGGATTAGGATAAATGATATATGAATGATGCAGAAATAAAAGCAAAGTCAGATGAGATTGTTCGACTTTGTTTAGTCAAATGGAAAATAAAGAATGATGATGAAAGAATTTTGAAATTTAAGGAGGAACTACCTTATTTTATACAAGAATTTGATGATTCATCGATGCCTATGATAGAGAATTTACTTCAGCGTTTTGATTATTTTTCGCATGAGAATGTAAACAAAAGACTTGTTGAATTATATAACAAAATAAGTGAAGATTATGATTTAGATCCAATGCTTACAGCGTATAGTACGGTTAAATCGGCAACTGGAAGAATTAACAGCAGTTGCGATTATATCTCCGATTTTAAACATTTTAATCATATCAGTAAAAATTTTGTTTTTACTGATATTGATACTGCTACGAGACGTGAAGAATGGCTTTATTTTGATACTGTTGTGCTTGTAGATGATATTTGCGGATCGGGAGATACATTAAAAAGTTTTCTAAAAGATAGATATGATGTTTTTAAAGATAAAAGAATAATATATGTTGTGATTTGTGCAATGGGGAAAGCAATAACCAGACTTGAACAATTTGCTTCAGAAAACGGTTTTAATGTTTTTGTAGAATGTTCCGTAAGATTTGACAAGGCACTTGAAGATTCAGAATTAAAATGTAGGAAGAGTGAATTTAAAGGTTTATCAGAGAGTCTTGGTATATATGGTCAAGACATATTTGGATATAAAAAAACTGAATCATTGATTGCGTACTATAATAACACACCGAATAATACTTTGGGTATTTTTAGAAAAAAGACAAATAAAAATCATGCCATTTTTCCAAGAGATGAAGATACAAAGATAAGCATAGAAGATATGAAAAAAGCTAGAGAAGAGCGAAAAAGAAATAATTATAATAATCGGATGGTAAGTTATAGTGATTGAATATGTTGAACTGTTAATTTTGGCTTATTTTAGGGAATATGGAACGCGTTATTCAGCATCGGATTTGGCAAATAAATTGGGCGTGACATTAGATTTGTTGAATTCTTACCTTGAAGAAATGTTGGAGAAGAAAGAGTTATGTATTAAAGAAAACATGATTTCAATCTCTAAAGAAGGACGGCTTATATTAGATGATTCTGCTATGGAAAATTATTCATTTGAAAGCGAATCATATTTAATAAATGTTGGTAAAGAGAGATGGCCTAAAGAAAAGGTCTATCCGGTTCATGGTTTTTCTAAAAATAAGTGGAGAGGGGGAAAATAGCCATTATTCTAAAGCGCATTTGTTAGAAGGCGAAAGGACAGTGGACTTTCATAGTTTTAAGGTTTCTTAATTTGCAGTAAGAGAAAGGCCAGCTTTCTCTTACTACAAATGTTGGCATAACAACATTTGTAGTCTATATTTTCCTCTTCGCGCGGAGCGGTCCGCGCTCAGACTCAAATATAGACTGCATAGCATAAATACAGATTATAGTAGCAAATGTGCTTTAGAATGATAGTTGTATAGATATATGGGATATATAGAGGAACTTCAGACAGCGTTAATTGAACAAAATGAAACGGAAGAAGATATCGATGCCGCATGTAAATATGCAGAGAACCTAATTTCATTGGATATGCCAGTGATATTTAATAGAGAACATTTTTCATTGTTAGTTGGTCGAGAAAAAGAGGAAATTTACAAGATGGTATCCTTGCTTGAAAGTCATTATTATCAGCAGGTAACCATAAAGAAAAAAAGTGGTGGTGATCGTATCCTTTCAGTGCCATCTTTGACATTAAAAGAAATTCAGAAATGGATTTTAGATAATGTTCTTAGTAAGATGTACGTTTCGCCATATGCAATGGGATTTCAAAAAGATAAATCTATAGTAACGAATGCTAAAGTACATGTTGGTAAAAAGTGTGTTGTTAATTTAGATTTAAAAGAGTTTTTTCCAAGTGTAAAACTCGAAAAGGTCTTTAGAGCTTTTTATTATTACGGCTACACTATAAGTGTTTCTTATCTTATGGCTAGACTATGCACATATAATAATGAATTGCCACAAGGGGCGCCAACAAGTCCTTATCTTTCAAATGTTGTATGCTTGAAATTGGATAAAAGAATTTCTGAACTTGCAAAAAAGTATGATGCATCCTATACAAGGTATGCTGATGATATTACATTATCAGCGAATACTGATATCTCAAATATTATCCCAGTTGTTGAAAAAATAGTAACTGATGAAGGATTTTCGTTAAATAATAAAAAGACACGTGTGTTGTATGAATATCAAAGACAAGAAGTTACTGGGCTATTGGTTAGTGGAAATAGGGTTAGGGTTGATAAGAATTATATAAAGAAGTTTAAACAGGAAATATATTACTGCAAGAAATATGGGGTGGCTGATCATTTAAGGCATATTAAGTGTGATAAGCGTTTTTATAAGGAGCATATGTACGGTAAGGCATATTTTGTAAATATGGTAGATGCTAATCTTGGACAAAGGATTATTAAGGATTTAGATTCTATAGTATGGGAGTGATATAATATTATGGTTGCAGATATTGAAAAACTATATAAGATGAGAGACTATTCTAATCAACTTTCTAAAGGGATAGATCCTACATCAGGCATAGCATTTCCTGATGATTCGATTATGAACATAAGTAAAATAAAGAATCATAATAAAGAAGTATGTAAACTTATAGATTCAATTATTATTGCGGCAAGTCGTCGTACTACAGTAGATGCGAGAAAAATCCCTTTCTTTATGCTAGAAGAAGCTAAGGAGAATTTTCAATATTTTGAAGAACATCCAGTAACTATAAGTATGTTATGTAATAGAATTAACGAGTGTGTAATGAATGGAATGTCAAAAGTTCGTCCAATGGTGATAACCCGTGGACTAACTAATTTGGGGTACCTGGAAGAAACATCTCAGGATGGTGAAGAATGTTTTAAGGTTCCAACCGATAGTGGATCAATGATTGGTATATGTAAGGAAAGAAGAAAAAACCAATATGGGAATGAGTATTCAGTTAATTTATATAGTTTGCAGGCACAGAAGTTTGTAATTGCAAATATAGAAGAAATTTTGAATGCTGCGGTAGAGAATTAGGGAGCACTGGGTGGATTATTGGAAACGTGAATAACACACAGATGCTTCCTAAGCATAAATGCATTATAAAGGTGGAAAGATAGATTATGAAATCCTTAAGGGTGATAAAAGCATATGAGAAATATAAATATTGGAATAAGAATTCATGAAAAACAAGTACTTTGATATAATAATATATTGATGTTTTATTGGCTCTTTATCCCAATATGCTATGCTTATATTTCAATAATGACTTTGGGAGGAGAAGAATGATTAGTGAAGAACAGATAAAAATACTATGTAAGATGGCTATTGAATATGGGAATCGACCATTCTCTAAGAGTGAGAAGGAAGCTTTGAAAGAAGCGATAGATCAATCTAATAACTGGAAAGAGTTACTTGCAGTTGCTATAGCATCGCTATCATTAGTGAATGGATATCCCAATATGTATTTTTGCAACACTTTTGCAACAAAAAATC
>JAEEGL010568862.1_pt1 | contig 16084 bp, 19 predicted proteins | sample 9134231 | NCBI WGS metagenome assembly JAEEGL01 (sample SAMN16246548, study PRJNA631951) | gut metagenome | biome: gut microbiome; feature: rumen; material: fiber-attached | host: Bos | place: Iran: Karaj | collected 2018-10
TCAAGACTTTGTTCAGCAACTCGGGCAAATCAACCTCTTCAGAGGTTCCCGAAGATATCCAAAAGGAAATGGGTATGAGCGAAGGTCTGATCCGCTTCTCCGTAGGTTTGGACAACGATCCCGAACGTACTTTCCAGCTGATCAAAAAGGCTATTGACGCTGTGAAATAGAAATTCAAAATTCAGAATTCAAATTGTTGTAGAGACGGGGCGCGCCCCGTCTCTACATTTTTATGTCCATTGGTTAACAAACATCGGGGCGGTGCCTGAGCTTGTCAAAGGCACCGCTTGTTGTTTTCGCTGGCAGAGGTCTCTGCGCTTGCCGAAATGCCGAAGGCACCGACATCGTTTCGCATGCTTATGTTCCTGTAATCATGGTATGATTAAAGAAAAAATTAAGATTTTTTTCAAAATTGTGTTTTGATATAAAAATTGTTGTATTTTTGCAGCACCAGAACCCGCCAAGCCTCTCAACGATGCTCAAATGTGCGGGTCGTTTTTTTTTCTTTTGTTAAAATTTAACTCTTATGGGAATGAAAATATCATACGATAAGGCTTTTCAAATGCCTATACAACTGGTAAATTTGCTTAAAACAAGAGGCTTGCTTGTGCTTGATTTCGAAAGTGCGGTACGATACATTGAAAATATCGGTTATTACAGATTGTCTGCCTATATGTATCCGTTGCTTCAGAAACCAAAGACCGAGCATCGCTATAAGGCGGGTGCGTCGTTCAACCAGGTTATGATGTTGTATAGGTTTGATAAAAAATTGCGAATGTTTCTTTTCAATGAAATTGAAAAAATAGAGGTGGCCATACGTAATGCCATTGTAGACTGCGGTTGCGAAATGATAGGTGATGCTTTCTGGATGACACGTCAAAATAATTTCAATAATATACAGAAATTCAATCACACGATGGAACTCATAGAAACTGAAGTCAAACATTCACGGGAGGAGTTTATAATTCATTTTAAACAGAAATATATTGAAAAATATCCGCCCACTTGGATTTTAGCTGAGGTTTTGCCTTTTGGTGTAATTACAAGTATTTATGGCAATATTAAAAATATGAGATTGAAAAAGAAAGTGGCCCAACGTTTTGGACTACAGGTGTTGCCATTTGAATCGTGGCTTACCATTGTGACATTAACGCGAAACGCATGTTGCCATCACGCACGTGTATGGAATAAGCGTAATACCATTCATCCTATGATGCCAAATCACACAGCCAATCCTTGGATTGTTTTGCCAACCAATCCATTACGAATATATTTTGACATCTGCATCATAAAGTATTTCATTAACATCATATCTCCTAATAACGATATGCTTGCCAAACTCGAAACTCTTCTGTCGGATTTTCCCGAAGTGGATCCCGTTGCGATGGGTTTCCCCACTGGCTGGGAGAAAGAGGCGTTGTGGCAATGGATGTGGAATCCAAAATCATCACCTGGCGTGAACAGCAGGTGATTTTATCCGTCCATGTTGCGGAACTTTATGGAGTAGAAACCCGAGAAATTAATCAGGCTGTCAAAAATAATCCGGAAAAATTTCCTCCAGGCTATATCATAGAGCTTGATAAAAAAGAGAAAGATGAGGTTGTCAAAATTTTTGATAACCTAGGTAATCTCTTATATTCCCCATCTGCTCCTAAGGCCTTTCCAGAAAAAGGCCTCTATATGTTGGCAACAATCCTGAAAAGTCCTAAGGCGGTAGAAACTTAACTCTTCACTCTCATCTCTCATCTCTCATCTCTCCGTTCTCCGTCCCCAAATTCGGACCAAATAGGATGAATGCGGGTGTTATTTTTCTGTATTTTTGTGAGCGATAAAACGATAGGATATGTCTTCTGATGATAACAATATTCTGATTTTGCGAAAGATGGTCGAAGAGTCGGTTTCGAGGCCGATGAAGGCGCCCGCTGATTTTCAATTTTTGACAGGTGTCATTCAGGAGCGCTGCAAGGAAACCTTAGGGGTGACCACCTTGAAGCGCATCTGGGGCTACATTGATGGCTACGATACGGTGCGCTATTCCACACTTTCGGTGCTGGCGCGTTGTGTCGGCTTTCACGATTGGGATGACTTTGTGGCGCATCATGATAAGGACGGCGAAACCTCACAAATGGTGTTCGGCCGCACGTTGTATGCCGCTGATATAGAGGTGGGTGGACAGTTGCGAATTGCGTGGGCTCCAGACCGCCGTGTGCTGTTGGAACACTTGGGTGACGGCTCTTTTAAAGTGCTTGCAGCCGAAAATTCCAAGTTGAAAGTGGGCGACACGTTCCACTGTTCCTGCTTTATCTTAGGCCAGCCGCTCTATCTCGACAATTTTGTCCGCGACGACAATGCCCCCACGCTGTTCGTGGTGGGCAATAAAGGGGGACTTACTCAAATGGATCGGGTAACCCCAGCAAGAGGTAGTGCTTCCTGTTAATGCTATCAGTAACCGCCTTTAATTGAGGTACATAATCATCAGTCCAAAGTTTGTTGAACTGCTCTGGCAGCGACTTGCATTGCGGATAGGCCTTCTTGACCGAATTTTGTAAACTGTCGCGCAGGCTGATGAAGTTTAAACTAATTTGCTTCAACAAATCCTGACAATTTTTAATGTCATCGATATTTTGTGCACGATGGTAGCATTGCCAACAGGGTTTTAGCGAGGCGACATTCTGCTTGTGCATCATGGTGATAGCTTCTTTGGGGATGGTGACAGGAGGTGCAGGTGAAGGTATCTGCATCACAAGAGTGTCGTGATGAGGTGGGATAGGTGTTGTATCTTCAGGGGTTGTAGGGGTGGGCGGGGAAACAGCACTTTCGTCTGAGGCCGTTCTTCGCAAACCCCAAATTCCTGTTAGAGTTAAAAGTATGACGATGATTGTCAATGGAATGACGGGGAACCATAAATGGCTAATTTTGAGTCGCTTCAGGATTTCTTCGGCATTGTTGTATCGCTTGTTGCGGTCGGGTTGCACGCACTTGCGGTAGATGGCGCTGTAGCGGTGCGGGAAGAGTTGACGCAGAATGTGGCCGAAGGCGTATATGTCGGCGCGGCAGTCGATGGCCACCTTGCCCTCTTTCTGTTCGGGTGCGGCGTATCGGTCGCTGCCGGCGGGTTGTTTCAACACACCGTGATAATCGCTGTCGGCCAGCCCGAAGTCGATGAGCTTCACATTGTGGCCGTTGCGCGTGATGAGGATGTTGTCGGGCTTCAGGTCGCGGTGCGCGCGTTGCAGCGGGGGGTAGTAACTCATTGCCGACAGCAGTTCACGCGCGATGCGCAGTCGCACTTGGGCCGATGGTTTGGTTTGCAGGAACTTTTTAAGGGTTATTCCATCCACATATTCCATCACGATACATGGGCCGGCTACAGCATCAGTGTTCATGCTGATGGTTTGTGCAATATGGGGGTGGTTCATTTTGATGCCCAACTCGAACTCCTTGGCCAGCAGTTCCTGATGGACGGCGCTATTGCGAAATTCAGGCTTCAAGCCTTTCAATACATACCATTTGCCGTAGCGCTGAGCCTTGTACAGACAGTTGAACTCGCCTGCAGCGATTTCGCTATGCGCGGTAAAGACGTCCGAGATGTTCTCAAAGGACGAAGTGATGGCACCCGAAGTGGAGGAGTCGTTCATATTCATGAAAATCCGCAGCAAAAATACAAAAAACTGCGCAGCAGTTTTTTGAAATTCAAAATTCAAAGAACAAATTCTTCACTTCTCACTCCTCACTTCAACAATTAAACACTTCAACACTTCAACATTTCTCAACTCTATAACATTCGGACCAATTCGGACTTGTTCGCTTGCTCTTTTTCGTTATATTTTTGTGGCAGAAAAAAACAATCCATGTTGCAGATGTAAAACAATTTACTATATTTGCGACATCATTTTCGAATGAATACGTTCTTTATTTAGTAAACGCTTTTCTTGTTACGTCAAAGGAAATCTAGCAAATTTTATTTTACGCATGCAGAAAAACGAGAAAGTTGATTTACGTCTGCTTAAGGCGTGGATTGTTTTTTGTTTTCTGCATAGGTTTTGCTAGAGCCTCTTTGACGAACGAAAAACGATTCACGTTTTTTTTATTGTGTCTGGCGAAAAAGAAAAAATGTTGATGAGAAGACTATAAACACCACATTATAACACAAATAAAAATAAAACGACATTATGGGATTATTAAACAACATTAAAGACCATTTCAACAATGCGGAGTTCAAGGTCGCTCCGAACAAAAAACTGAAAACTATTTCAGATGAATTCTTGAAGAACTTTGGTTGCGCACTTGTGTTCTACAAAGGCGCTCAGATTGCTGATGGCGACATGACATTGGCCGCATTGGACAAACGCACCACCAAGGATGTGAAGAAAGCCAATGCCGAACTCAAAATCAAAGGTAGCATGAAGGTGGGCGAAGCAGAAAAATTATTCGACCAAAATTTCGGTGTTACTGTGCAAATCAAAGACAAAACCGGCAAGAAGCTTGTTCCCAATGAGATTACAATTGGCCAAGCTGCGCGCGGCGAGTTCTAATTCAACAATGACAACCCTTATTTAACCCTTATTATTAACAATTTTAATTTAAAAGCTATGGCAGAATTTAACATTAGCGGCCGTATGGCTGTAAAAACTTTGAAAAAACAATTCAAAGATGCTTTTGGAGCAACTTTAAGAGTTTACAATGGCAAAAAATTTGCTGACGACAACGCAACCCTTGCATCTATCCGTACTGGAGATGTAAAAGGTGGTGAGCTCAAATGCGCTGGCAACCTCAAAGTCGGCAACTTCGAAAACAAAATGAAGGAGATTTTCGGTGTTACCGTACAAGTGGCAACAAAAGATGATAGTGCGTTGGCCGACAACGACATTACCATTGCTGCTGCTGGTAGATAACAAGAGTTTCAACGTGAAGGGGATTATCGCAAGATTTTCCCCTTTTTTTATCTTTTTAGGGGAAACAAAGTAAAATAACAAGAAATTAAAACCAACATTATGAGCGTAGAATATTATCGTAAACGCCTTATAGATTTAAGGAGCGCATTGGCAAAAGAACGTGAAGCCAAAAAGAAAGACAACGAACGTTATGCCGGTTATATAAAATCAGCCACATCGACAAGCAGCAAGGCCAGTTGGCGCAAATCGAAGATTGACGCTGCTGCCAGCCACGACCGTCGTATGGAAAGCTTGAAACGCGAAATAGAAAGCGCTAAGGCCAGTCTCGCCCGCGAAAGAAGCAGAAAATAGGAGTTGTTGTGTTTGAAAATGTACAAGGAGAGGTCGCTGAAAATCCTTAACAGAGTAGGCGCAAATTTTATAACTAAATTATTATGGCAAGTAAAGTTAGAGTTTACGGAAAAGCAATGAGCTGGACCGCATTAGGCATTATCGACGCCTATCTGAAAATGTATCCCCATGCTACCTTGGAAGATCTGAACAGGGCCTTCCCGAGAAAAGAGTTTGTGGGACCCAATGACAAGTTCGACAACCTGCTCGATACGGTTGAAAACCTTGAGAAGGCTGCCGAAGCCACCGAAAAGACTTTCGATGATGACGCAGTGGCTAACATGAAGCGTACCAACTGGTTTGTAAAGCTGCAAGATGGTACCGCAGTTGGTTTCAACAATATCATGTGGACCAAAAACAATTTCCCGAAGATTGTTGAATATGCCAAAGTGTATGACATTGAAATCGCCGAATTTACGGAAGCAGAAAAAGGTTTTGGCAAACGTGGCAACTACCGTTTGGAATACCTCAACGGCTATGTTCCCCCCGTGCCCGAAGCACCGAAGAAATCAAAAGCTTGGTTGTGGGTTCTGTTGGCCGCTCTCATACTCATTGGCGTGTTGATTGCCCTCCTCGCCCGCAGTTGCAACAAAGAACCTGAAGTGATTACAAAGGAAGTTGTCGTACGCGACACGGTTTATGTACAGCAGATTGAGGAGATTGAAAAGAATTACAATGCAGCTGAATTTGAAGCAGGCAAGGCAGATCTGCCCGAAGCCGCCAAGTTCGTTCTCCACGATTTAGCCAAGGTAATGGAGAAACACGCTGAAATTAAGCTCCGTCTCGAAGGTCATACCAGTGCGGAAGGCGATGCCGCTTTCAATCAGAAACTGAGCGAGCAGCGCGCACAGGCAGCTGTTGACTTCTTAGTTAATCAGGAAGGTGTTGACGCAAGCCGCCTCGAAGCTGTGGGTATGGGCTCCAGCCAACCGAAGAATGCCGATGATCCCATGGCACCTGAGAACCGTAGAACCGAATTTATTGTAATAAAATAATTAAGTTTAAATCATAAATATTATGGCAACAACAACCCCCAAAAAGACCGCCAAACCTGCGGCCAAGAAAACCACAACTACCAAACCCGCAGCCAAGAAAGCTGCTCCCGCCAAGAAAACTACGGCGACAAAACCCGCGGCAAAGAAATCCTCTGTCGCCACCAAAACCGTTGCAAAGAAAGCCGCTCCGGTGAAAACCGCTGTCGAAATTTCGGTTAGTGGCAACAAGAAAATCGGTACCTTGATGAAGGAATTCAACAAGAAATTCCCGTATTTGCGGCTAAAGATTTGTTATAGCTATGCCCGTCAAGCTGTAGCCAAAGGTGAAAGTATTTCAGGTATTGATCCGGATAAGACGTTGGCTTCCGTTCGTCGTGCTGATTCGGGTGGAGACATCTCTATCAGCGGAAACAAGAAAATTAAAAGTTTGGAGAAAGAGTTCGATACGGTTTTCGGCTTATATGCCCAAGTATGTTATACTGAATCAGATGGCAGTCGCTACTATACAAGTGGTTCGACTGATGAAAAGACATTATCTTCTTTTAATGCAGAATGTGAAAAGAACCGCTGCAAGAAAGGCGAGTGGAGATAGGATGCGATGTCAAAGCCATCCTGTAATGCACATCAAGTAACGGAACCAGCCGAAAATCCTTAATAGAGTAGGCGAAAAAAATTATAAAATGCACTAATTATGGAAGAAAATGTTCCAATTTATCTCGAACCGAAGTTCGAATATGTCATCATTAAAATAAACGAGGATTATATAAGAGAGCGCGGCAGCATTTATGAAGCCACCCGTCGGGCATGGAAAGCCAAGTTAGAGAATGCCATGCAGTATAAATATGTTCTCTCAGTGAATAAAGGCGTTGTTCTGGAAGTGTTTGAGGTAGAGCAATGGCAGGAGTGTGCAGCGGAACCCGGCCGCATAGAGTTTGTGGGCCATGTTGCCTCCGACAGTATTGCCAGTCAGGTAAAGGGCAAGATGATACCGGAATATTACCGTACCAAGGGCTTGGCCTCGCCATTCCTGTACAAAAGAGAGTTGTCCATTTACGAAGAACCTGATTTTGACTATGTCATCATCAAAATTAACGAGGATTATATAGAAGAGCGCGGCAGCGTATATGAAACCACGCGCTGGGCATGGAAGGCCAAATTGGAGAATGCCAAGAAGTATAAGTATGTTCTCTCGGTTGGAAAGGGTGTTGTGTTGGAGGTGTTTGAAGTGGAGAAATGGATGGATAGCGAGCGCGACCCCGGCCGCATAGAGTTTGTGGGCCATGTGGCACCCGACAGCATAGCCAAACAGGTGAAGGGCAAGATGATTCCCGAATGCTACCGCGTGAAGGGCTTGGCATCGCCGTTTTTGTATAAGAAGAATGTGGAAGCAGGAGCAGAGACTACTGAACCCGCAGCCCCAACTTTTAAAACAGTTAAAATTGGTTCGCAGGTATGGATGGCCGAGAATCTCGCCCTGACCAAAGACCGTGATGGCAATGAACTGGTATTGGGTAAAGATTATTTCTACCCTAACGATGACGAGAAAAATGTAGCAAAATACGGTCTCTTGTACACATGGGAAGCCGCCATGCGGATAGCCCCCAAAGGTTGGCATTTGCCTACCGATGAAGAATGGGAGCAACTAACCGATTATGTGAGCAGCCAAAAAGAGTATGTGTGCGGTGATGATAAGGGTAACATAGCCAAGGCATTGGCTTCCACCGAAGGATGGAAGAGCTCAGACAAATTGTATGCGGTAGGCAACAATCCAAACGCCAACAATGCCACAGGCTTCGGTGCGTTGCCTGCCGGCTCCTACGGCGGCTATTACATTGATTTCGGCTACTACGCCAGCTTTTGGAGTGCTACAGAGGACAGTAGCTACAACGCATACAGCTACAGCCTCGACTACGGTAGAACCGACATGTACGGGATCAACGGCGATAAGTACGGCGGTTTCTCCGTGCGTTGTCTTCGCGATAATTAAAATAATAGCCTTCGAAGCTGCTGAGCAGTACCGAAGGCTACCTTATGAATGCCGCCGCAGGGCAAAGAGCGTAGCGCCAAGCCCAGCGGCGGCGCAAGAGGGGGGGAAAGATAGCCCTTGGTAAGAAAAATAAAAACAATTGATGTAATGGTTTTAGAGACTTATAAATCTTTGCATGAAAAACAAGAAAGGTTTTCTGGTAGGTATCAGATAATTAATAGTTTGTCTGAATTTCAAAATTGGTATGGAGAAATGACGGACAAAAGCCAAAAGAAAAACAAGAAAATGTTTAGGGGGCTTAATGAAGCCAAATATAAGAATTATACTTCTGCACAAAGGAAATATATACTCGATGACATGCAAAAATCGGGTGTGAATTTAGGATCTCTAATTCAACTTCAAATAGATGCGTTATCAGGTGTCAAGTCGGCAAAAAAGACCGGAGTCTATAAAAATCTTTTGAGAAGATACTATGAGTCGCTGGGGGTTGTTCCTAATGATATCCTTTATTTGAGTTTTGCCCAACATTTCAATGGTATTTCTCCTTTGCTTGATTTCTCAAGGAATTTGAATGTTGCTTTGTACTTTATGACAGCCGATCTCAAAATTCCTTCGTCGGGAGCAATAGATATAGAGAATTATGCATCAATCTATTATTTGCCTGTGAAAGATTATCGGCAGGTTATTGATGATAACTCAAACCTAACAGACATTGTTGCGCAAAGTTCATTTGAAAAACTAAAGAAAGAGGCGCCTGTAATAATAACGGATAAAAAAGTCACAATCAAGAATTCCAAGAGTAACTATGTAAAAGGTGTTGTCTCTTTTTCCAATCTTAATATTATTTTACAAGAAGGCGGTTTCGTTTTTTATTTCAATAATGATAAATCAAAAGAACTGCAACCATTGGAACAAGAACTATATTGCATTGATATACATAAGAGCCTCACTCCATATATTAAAAAGGAAATTTTAAAGAAAAAAGGAATCTCTGAATCGTATTTATTTCCTAAAGAAGAAGAAATGATAGCAAAATCATTGGAGATAGCCCTTAGTGAATCTTTAATTAAAATATAATGGAGGCCGCCGAAAATCCCTAACAGAGTAGGCGCAACTTTATAAACATTATAATCACCACCTCGTGCCGAAGGTACGCTGGATTGTAGAATAAAGAAAAACACATGAACAAACTGGAGAAGATAGACGATAAAATAGATTTCAAGCTCGACTATATGGCACGTATGTTTCGTAAAATCAGCCATAAGCGGTTTGAAACATACGTCATTCAGCGCATCTGGCATCGGCTGGATGATAGTCGTGTGCGGTTTGTGACACAGCAGTATGTGAAGCGCCCCCAAGATGATGATTATGCTTTGGCCGACCTCTATCTTCCGCAGGTGAATATCGTGGTGGAAATAAACGAACCCTACCACTATGACGAAAACCAGCACAAACGTGATGCCATCCGCAATGCGGAAGTGTCGAAAATAGCAGGTGTTCAAGTGTTTGTAGTCGATTGTCGGAAACCGATGGCGGAGCTGCACCAATACATAGAGCACATTGTTGGGGTGATTCGGCAAAAAGTCAACCAGCTTGGTGACAAGTTTATTCCGTGGATGGGATTGGATGAGCACACTCCCGCCTATTACCAGCGTAAGGGCTATCTCGCAGTGGATGATGATGAATATGTGGAGACCATAGATGAGATTTGCGAAATATTCCATACCAAAGCCAAGCACAAGGGTTTTCTGCGTGCAGGTGTCGCACCTCTGCACGACAATACCGAGCTCTGGTTTCCTAACGCTGAAAACAAACAGTGGCACAACGAATTGATGGAAGACGGAGCGTACATACTCGAATATCCGGAAAAGGTTGACAAGCGAAACGCTTGGTTTCAGGGCAAGATGCAAGAAAACCCTCGCATGATTACCTTCTTCAAGTATAAGGACGATCTAGGATTCAAATACTATAAATTCGTAGGCGTCTTTGAAATCGATAAAGCGCGTTCTGCAGCCGAAAACAGATGCTATTGGAAACGGATGGCTAAAGTGGTCAATCTGGAAGATGAAAGGAAACATTAAACAATAATATACAACGGAGATTGCCGAAAATCCCTAACAGAGTAGGCGCAAAAAATATTAGGAGAATGTATAAAGAATTGCTGGAATCAAATTGTTCCGTCATAGAGAAAATGGTTTCTGGGGAAATGGCCAAGAACAGGTTTTATGTCGGTTCGGCCAAACCAAGTGCTGTTCCTCGTGACTCCATTATCTATCGCTGGTGGTTCCCGGAGGACTCTCTTGTTTGGAAAACGATTGCCGATTTCAGCAAAACCGACAATGAACTTCTCGCATTACTCAAGCAGGTGAGTACTCTCGAGATAAAGGGCAAGACGTACTATGCGCTCTATTTCGGCAAGAGTAACAACGGACGTCATAGATATAGCCAGCATACGACAGGCAATGTGCACATTTCTACCCTCCGCCATACCATTTATGGTCTTTGCTTGGGAGATAAATACGAAAAGGCGCGAGAAGATGAGATTAGCGACATCCTGCGCGAGTGCTATTTCGAATGGGTGTCATTTGCCGACGAAGATTACTTGGTGGAATGTGTTGAAGGCATTTGCATAGCTCTTGGCAAATACCCGCTCAATATAGATGGCAATCCCGCTATCAGCGAAAGCTGGCGTAATGTGTTAATGAACAAACGCAAGATAACAACTGTGTAGGACTTGGTGTGGCATGGTTGATTAATTAGTGAATAGGAAATAGCAAATATGAACGAGAAAATTTACCAATTCAAACAGGAACTCAACCGCGTCTTTGACGACAATCTGCACACAAAACAATGGCACAACTTCGTTGACTACGCCATTATTGGACTAATCATCCTCAGTACGTTGGAGGTGTTTGTCTCCACGTTCAGCGGGATGGAGGAACGTATTGGTGGCATCTTGCATTTCATAGATGTATTCACCACTATCGTTTTTACCATCGAGGTAACGCTCCGTATTTGGAATGCGGATATGCTGGATCCAAAGTACAAGGGCTTCTGGGGCCGTGTGCGCTACTGTTTCAGTTTCTACGGACTGATAGACATTCTCTCAACCTACCCCTTCTACATAGGCTTGCTCTTCCCGGTGCCCTATACTGCAATGAAGGTGCTTCGTATTGCCCGTCTGTTGCGTGTGTTCCGTTATATGCACTCTTTCAGGTTGCTTTCCAACGCCATCAAGTCAAAGAAGAGCGAGTTGTGGGTGTCGCTGCAGTTTCTTGGTATCGTCACTGTTATCCTTTCGCTTATTCTCTTCTTTGTAGAGCATAATGCCCAGCCCGATGTGTATGTAAACGGTTGGGATTCGGTGCTGTGGGCCTTTCTGCAGTACATCGGTGATCCGGGAGGTTTTGCCGATACGCCGCCGATAACCATCGCAGGACAGGTTATCGCCGTGTGTGTGGGTGTCCTCGGCATCGCCATCTTTGCTGTGCCTGCCGGTTTGATTGGTTCAGGATTTACAGAGGTGATGGAGGAAGAACAAAAAGAGGAGGAGTTGCGGGAAACTATCAGCCGCATTATTCATTCGTTCAAATTTGAAAAAGACCAACAATACACGAACCTGTTCCATGTATCTCGATACAAAGCCTTGAACAGCATATTAACGCGAAAGTTCATCTCAGAAAATGATATTATTAAAGCCGTTGAGAAGTCGGAGTGTCTGCATTTGTACAATTTGGCCGACTCCTTTAATCGACTGGATAATCCGAGCGACAAGATTGTGGTGGTCAATTATTTCAAGAACAGACCCTATGGTTGTTGCATTGACCGAAAATCCAAAATCACTATTGTTTACACCTCTGGCTTTACAGAACCCATCGGTAGTTGGTATGCATATCATATTGCCAAACTTGGTGGGTTCAATTTCGTTTCAAAAGAGGTTGAGGTTGACCCTGACAACCCTGTGACCTACTATAACATCACCAACACAGCGAGTTGTCCCAATCTGCAACTTTTCTTGGATGATATCAATAGCCTGTCAAGGGGAGATGACAGTTGGGCCATAATGCTCTTGGAGGCGACAGGCCCGAAATCACGTCCTCACCAACTTCATTTCTGCTATAGTGCCACTAAACACGACGCCACTTATGATGACCCCAATATTCGGCTTCGTAATTTGGAACTTTTCGAACAACTATATCAGGATATGTCTAAGGAGATGGAAGAACAATTCGACTATCATTGCGATAAGAACGAGTACTATATCGTGAATTCCAAGACGAACATTGCCCAGTTTATAAAACAACCTAACGCCTTTACGCTAAGGGTAGAGTCAAAGTTGAATGTTCTGGATGATAAGAGAGTGTACACGGCTAAAACGATTGCCGATATCATTAATCGTAATCTCGAACCCAGTGTGGAAAAGCCAATTCCGCCAGAAATGCTTGTAAGGCAAAAAGGACACGATTTTGGGATGGGAGACTACATTAATTAGACGAATCAAAACGAAAACCTATGGGTAAAATATCTAAAATCAGAAAAGTGCTCTACACCACTGCCAAAGTTTTGGGTGACGTGGATGCCGTGAAAAGCGGCAAAGTTGGGAGGCGTGTGAAGAACCGCATCAAAGGAAAGCTTCTCGGCAGGTTATTTGGTAAATTGTAATAAAGAAATTGTGAGATAGAATTGTATAGATACTTGTAAATCTTATATTTATGAAAAAACTTTTTCAGAAAATCTTTCTAAACGAAAAATTCATTTTAGCGGTTATCCTCCTCAACGCAGTGGTCATCTATCTGCAGGTCAGCGGTATTAGTACACCACTGCTGATGGGCTTGGACCTTACTTGCACTCTCATCTTCCTGATAGAGATGATCGTTAAGCATCAAAAGTTGGGAGTCAAAGAGTATTGGCGTTCTGGCTGGAACCGGCTCGATGGCATTCTGGTCATCTTGTCACTGCCATCATTGGTGGAGGTGTTTCTTCCTGTGGGCATGATGGATTTTTCAATATTGTTGATTTTCAGATTGTTGAGAGTGCTTCGATTTTTCCGTGTGCTGCACTTTTTCCCCAATTTCTCACAGTTGGTGAAAGCGTTTAAGATGGCATTGCGAGAATCATACGCCATTCTCCTCTGTTTCTTCGTCATTATCGTCATTTTCGGGCTCCTCAACTGCAGTCTTTTCAAGGACATTGCCCCTCAATATTTCTCCACACCACTCGAATCCATCTATTCGGTTTTCCGTATCTGTACCGTGGAAGGCTGGTACGACATCCCTGACGCCATCTCTGCAAGCTCTACGCCGGCCGTTGGTGGCTTTGTTCGGTTCTATTTTGTTTTGATCCTCATTTTGGGCGGCATCATCGGCATGTCGTTTATCAACTCCATCTTTGTTGATGCTATGGTAAGCGATAACAACGATGAAGTGAAGATGAAATTGGACGAGATTGAGAAAAAACTTGACCAGTTGTTAGAAAAGAATAACAAAAACGTATAATATTATTTCAACTAAAAACTTATACTATGAAATTTTTAGGAATTGTTGTGACGGCCATAGGTGCCATAATTTTCGGAATCTTCAAATGGGGGCCTAGAGGGGGAAAACGGGGTCTTGATTTGCCATGGTATTTCAGAATCCCGTTGATTATTTTGGGATGTGTCCTGATTCTCTTAGGCCTCCTGATGATTGTAGATAGTTAATATTAAAATACAGCTATTATGATAGTCCTTATTTGGTTTATTAACTTATTGTTGCCCATTATCAATATGTTGGGTTTGTTTGGCATGTTGTATGTCATTGGCGAATTGGAGTTCGGGATTGGCGCATGGTTTTGGTGGGTAAGTCTGGCCAGTTTTGTGCCTGGCTTCCTGTTTGGCCTTTTGGCATGGAAATACGATGTGCCGCCCCGTTGGTTTTGGGTTAAATCAAAGTTGGGCCTGTTCGAAAATTTGGTGGGCAGCGCCTTTGGTTATGGCATCAGTTTTGCCCTGATACCTGCCGCCGTGATTATGATTATTAATATTGTCAATTGGCTGTAAATGCATCGTTAGGCCTGCAGAATATTTCCCTTGTAGAGACGGGGCGCGCCCCGTCTCTACATTTATTTTCCTTTGCATTTGTGGTCGTGTGAGCGTTTCGTGTTTTGAAGACGTTCATGGGTGTTATATATTTGAAATTTATACAAGATAAAATATTTAATTTAAAATTAAAATAATTTTATATATTTGCATTTTAAAAAGCAAATGTATGAATGCAACAATTCGTGAGACTATTCACGCCAAAGGCATAGATATTTATGTTTATACAACGGATTTCAAAAGCGAATACATATCACTTACGGATATAGCGCGTTATCGCAGCGCAGAACCGCGTATTACGATTCATAGTTGGCTTCGAAATCGGGATATTGTCGAATTCATTGGATTGTGGGAATGCTTGCATAATCCCAATTTTAAACGTACCGAATTCGATACGTTTAAACGGGATGCAGGGACAAATGCTTACACGTTTTCGATTAAAGAATGGAATGACTCTTTAGGAGGTATCGGCATTATTACAAAGTCAGGACGATATGGTGGAGGCATTTTTGCACATTCCGATATCGCCCTTGAGTTTGCCAGTTGGATTTCGCCTGAATTTAAACTTTATATCGTAAAAGATTACAAACGACTTAAAACCGATGAAAACTCTCGCCTTTCACTCAGTTGGAATCTAAACAGAGAAATCTCCAAACTGAATTATAAAATTCATACTGATGCTATTAAAGAGAATCTTCTCATCCCAGAGCTTACCCAGTCGCAAAAAACATTCGTTTATGCAGATGAAGCCGACTTGTTGAATGTCGCTCTGTTTGGTCTAACTGCTAAAGAATGGCGTGATCAGAATATAGATAAGAGAGGTAATATCCGCGATAATGCAGATTTGCAGCATCTTTTGGTACTCGCTAATCTTGAAAGCTACAATGCCATTCTTATCGAACAAAATGTTTCACAGGAAAGGCGCCTTGAACTGCTTCGTAATATGGCAGAACGGCAGTTGAGAATTATTCGCGGACTTGATTTTGGATCGCAAAAACTATTAGGGCCTTAAATAATGACTTGAACCTCCGCACGCCGATAGGCGTGCGCATAGAGTGATACCATCATTAATCAGTGCCTGAGCTTGTTGAAGGCACCGCAGCGGAATCTCTCATCTCTCATCTCTCCCCGTACACATCCCCGATCTGCCCTCCAATAACCTCCGGCGCAAAGGTTGCCACCGCATACTGGCGGATGGCTTCGGCGTCGTAATTGCGGGCGTGGTCCAAAAGGTGGTTTGTCTGGGCGAGGAGCGCATCTTCGTCGCCCGCATCGACCAACACGCCGCGCGTGTTGTCCACAATCTCGGCAATGCCGCCCACGCGCGTGGCCAGCACAGGCACCCCGCAGGCAAAGGCTTCGACAATGACACAGGGCAGGTTCTCGAAGTTGGAGAAGAGCAGCAGAAAGTCGCTGTGGCGGTACATCTCGGCCATCTCTGCGGCACTCTTCCGGCCGTGGAAGATGACCGTGTCGGCCAAGCCGTGCTGCTGCACGAAATTGCGGAATGCTTGCGGTGCTTCGTAGTCGTGTACTACGTTCAGTACGAAATCGTTGCGCTGTTGGTGCAGCTGATCCATCACTCGCAGGATGCCCGAAAAGTTCTTGGCATCGTCGCGTAGGGTGGAGACGTGCAAAATCTGCTTGCACTCCTGATGGTTGGGCTCTTTCAAGGTGAAACAGTCGGTGTCGGTCACATTGTAGATGACACGATAGTGCCCCTCCATGCCGCAACGCTGCA
>JAEEGL012369603.1_pt1 | contig 16084 bp, 11 predicted proteins | sample 9134231 | NCBI WGS metagenome assembly JAEEGL01 (sample SAMN16246548, study PRJNA631951) | gut metagenome | biome: gut microbiome; feature: rumen; material: fiber-attached | host: Bos | place: Iran: Karaj | collected 2018-10
GAAAACCGTCGCTACCCTCCACGAAGGCTCAAAGGATGGTCGCGCTTACACAAAGGTTATCAAGATGGTAAAGAGCCCCAAGACTGGTGCTTACATCTTCGACGAGCAGATGGTTCCTAACGAGGCCGTTAAGGACTTCTTCAAGAACTAATTGTACTATTGAAAATACAAGATAAGGTTGCAAAAATGCTTTGCAGCCTTATTTTTTTTGATTTCTTTTGCTTGTTTGGAAAATAATCGCTATCTTTGCAGGATTGAATGACAAACAAGCGAAAATATGGATATGAACAAAAAGACCCTGATTCTATTATTTTGTGTTCTTCTCGGTAGTGGTGTTGCCATTGCGGAAGAGGTCCAGAAGAGTGAACTTCAGCAGCGTGCTGAGGCAGTAGATGTCAATAAGAACATTGCTTCTGCGCGTTCGACTTTCATACGTGCCTTTGAGGACTATGCTTCCAAAGGCCATATTCGTCAGGCTGCTGAGTGTGGTGCTAAAGCAACAGCCTTGTATTACAAGGAGAATATGTATCAGGAGGCTTTCGACCTGTTGCGTCGCATAGATCAGGCCATCAATGCCGACAGCAAGTCGTCGGCTGGAGAGAAAGCAGCCGCTCACTATATGACGAGTCGTGAACGCATGCAGATGTATATGAAGATGCGTCGTGGCGCTAATGTTTTGGAGCACCTGAAGGCTATGGAGAATTATGCTAACTTGTCGGGTGATGAACAGGTGAAGAACGACCTGCTTTACAATAAGACGGTTTATTACTATGCCTTTGGTCAGACTGCCGAGGGTAATGCTGTCTTCAAGGAGATGGCCGACAAACTGACCAAGTCGAAGGAGTACGACAAGGTTGATGAGGTCTATCAGACCCTGATAGCCAATGGCCGCAAGAGCAATAGCGCCAATCTCGTGGCACAGTCGTATATGGGTTATATGGCCTGGAAGGATTCTACCACAGCGTTGAAATATGCAGACGAGATAGCTGCTCTGAAGAAGCAGATTAGCGACAATGAGGCCTCGATAGCTGAAAAAGATAGTTCACTGGCTACCCGTATGGGCTTTATCATTGCCCTGGGAGTGTTGGCTGCTGCACTGGCTGCTGTCCTCGTTGTCGGTGGTATTATCTTGCTGCGTTACATTCTGTTGACGCGTAAGCAGAAGAAGAATATCCAGTTGTTGACAGAGAGCAACGCCCTGAAGGCACAGTTCATCAGCAATATTGCTGCCCAGTTGGAACCGACATTTAAAAAGCTTGACAGTAATGTTCCTGAGGTGAAGGCACTATTGGCTTTCTCTGAGCATATCCAGACGCTGTCGGCACTGGAGAACTCAATGGATGAGGTTGTAGAGTTGGAAGAAACTTCTATTCCTCCGTTCTGTGAGGGTCTGATGGCACAGATTCAGTCGAAGGTAAAAGAAGAGGTGACGCTGACGACCAATGCACCGAAGATGAGTGCAACGATTAACAAAGAGTATGTGTCGCATATCCTGTCGCACCTGCTGAACAATGCTGCTATCTATACACCTGCTGGTGGCACTATCTGGCTCGACTTTAAGAAACGTAGTGCGCATACGTTGCAGTTCCTGGTGTCGAATACTGGTTCTGATATTCCTGAGGAGAAGCGTGACGATGTTTTCAAGCCTTTCTTGGAGATTCGCGATCTTACAGAGGGTGATGGTCTGGGACTGCCCATCTGTAAGCAGATGGCGCTGAAGATGGATGGCGACCTGGAGATTGATCCAGAGTTTACGAAGGGTGTGCGCTTCGTGCTAGAGCTGCATGTGTGATGTAAATTGTCAAATAGTAAATAGTCAAATAACAAGGTGGGTATTTTCGGTTTTTTTAATAAGGAAAAGAAAGAGACGCTGGATAAAGGTCTGGAGAAAACCAAGACTAGCGTGTTTGACAAGCTGGCACGTGCTGTTGCCGGTAAGTCGAAGGTGGATGACGATGTGCTCGACAACTTGGAGGAGGTACTGATTACCTCTGACGTTGGTGTGGAGACGACGCTGAAGATTATTGAGCGTATTGAAGAGCGTGTGGCTCGCGATAAGTATGTGTCAACCAGTGAGTTGAACGAGATACTGCGTGACGAGATAGCCTCGCTGCTGGCAGAGAATAATTCTGAGGATAACGACAACTGGGACCTGCCTGGCGACCACAAACCCTATGTAATTCTGGTTGTTGGTGTCAATGGAGTGGGTAAGACGACTACCATTGGTAAGTTGGCTTGGCAGTTTAAGCAGGCAGGCAAGAAAGTCTATCTGGGTGCTGCTGATACCTTCCGTGCTGCTGCCGTAGAGCAGATATGCATCTGGGGTGAGCGCGTAGGTGTTCCTGTTGTCAAGCAGCAGATGGGTTCCGACCCAGCCTCAGTGGCTTTCGATACGTTGCAGAGCGCGAAGGCCAATGGTGCCGATGTGGTGCTGATAGATACTGCCGGACGTCTGCACAACAAGGTTGGCTTGATGAATGAGTTGAAGAAAATCAAGGATGTCATGAAGAAGGTGATGCCTGAGGCTCCCGATGAGGTGATGCTTGTGTTGGACGGCTCTACCGGACAGAATGCCTTTGAGCAGGCCAAGCAGTTCTCGGCTGTTACCAATATTACTAGTCTGGCTATTACCAAACTTGACGGTACTGCTAAGGGTGGTGTTGTTATTGGCATCTCTGACCAGTTGAAAGTCCCTGTGAAGTATATCGGACTGGGTGAGAAGATGGAAGACCTGCAACTCTTCAATAAGCGCCAGTTTGTTGACTCGTTGTTTAAGCATGAATAAGAAACCAGCGATAGATATCATTACGCTGGGTTGCTCGAAAAACCTAGTTGACTCGGAGACCCTGATGGGACTCTTCGAGGCTCATGGCTATCATGTTACCCATGATTCGGACAACCCGCAGGGGGATATTGCCGTTATCAATACCTGCGGTTTCATTGAGGATGCGAAGCAAGAGAGTATTGACACCATTCTAGAATTTGTACAGGCCAAGGAGGAAGGACGTTTGCAGAGACTCTATGTGATGGGTTGCCTGTCAGAGCGTTATCTTGCTGACTTGGAGAAAGAAATACCAGAGGTCGATGGCTGGTATGGTAAGTTTAACTACAAGCAACTGCTGGCAGATTTGGATCACGGGGACGGTTCTGATGATTCTTGTCGCAAAGCGACTGTGATCACGCAGAACCGTCCCCATGATCCTCACCGCCACGTCACGACCCCCAAGCATTATGCTTACCTTAAGATTGCGGAGGGTTGTGACCGCCATTGTGCCTATTGTGCCATACCCATTATTACGGGAAAGCACCAGAGTCGGCCGATGGACGAGATTCTTGACGAGGTGCGTTGGTTGGTGAGTCAGGGTACCAAGGAGTTCCAGGTGATTGCACAGGAACTGACATACTATGGTGTTGACATCGACGGTAAGCAACATATTGCAGAACTCATTGAGAAGATGGCGGACATAGAGGGTGTAGAGTGGATTCGTCTGCACTATGCCTATCCGGCTCATTTCCCTTGGGATCTGCTACGCGTTATGCGAGAGAAAAAGAATGTCTGTAACTATCTGGATATCGCCTTGCAACATATCAGTGACCACATGCTTGACCGCATGAAACGTCACGTGACGAAGGAAGATACCTATGAGTTGATTCGTCGTATGCGTCGGGAGGTGCCTGGCATCCATATCCGTACTACGTTGATGGTAGGTTTCCCTGGCGAAACGGATGAAGACTTCCGTGAACTGATAGAGTTTACCAAGTGGGCACGTTTCGAGCGTATGGGTGCTTTCGCTTATTCTGAAGAAGACGGAACCTATAGTGCCGAACACTATGACGATGATGTTCCTGCTGAGGTTAAGCAGCAGCGATTGGATAAGCTGATGCGTATCCAGCAGAATATTAGTGCTGAACTGGAGGCTGAGAAGGTTGGTAGCATCATGCGTGTCATCATTGACCGTGTGGAGGGTGACTGGTATGTAGGCCGTACGGAGTTCTGTTCTCCAGAGGTAGACCCTGAGGTACTGATATCTATAGACGAAGAACTTACTATTGGTGAGTTCTATGATGCACGCATCACGGATGCGGAAGAGTTTGATTTATATGCGACGACAAAGATATGAATAACAAAGAATTTATAGCCGAATTGGCTGAACGTACTGGGTATAGCGTCAAAGATACTCAGAAGTTGGCAGGAAACCTGATTGACGCTATGGGGGATACCTTTCAGGAGGATAACTCTATACTGGTGCCAAACTTCGGACTCTTTGAAACCAAAAAGAAGATGGAGCGTGTCATCGTGAATCCTGGCACGGGACAGCGTATGCTAGTTCCACCAAAGCTCGTGCTGAATTTCAAACCCAACCAGACGTGGAAGGATAAACTGAAGGGAGGACAGTAATTATGGGAAAACTGACAATACAAGAGGTTGCCAAGATTCTTGTTGAGAAGAATGGCTTGAACCTGCGCGAGGCTAACCTGTTTGCTACAGCGTTCTTTGATGTCATACTGAGCCGTTTGCAGGATGGCGAAACGGTGAAAGTGAAAGGTCTGGGTACCTTTAAGATTATCAATGTCGAGGCCCGTGAGAGTATTAGTGTGCGTACTGGTGAGCGTGTGGTTATTGATAGTCACTCGAAGGTGTCGTTCACTCCTGATACTGTGATGAAGGAATTGGTGAACAAACCCTTCTCGCAGTTTGAGACTGTTGTGCTGAACGATGGTGTGGAATTTGAAGACATCGAGGATGATTCTTCTGAGGAAGAGGCGCCTGTTGTGGAAGAAACATCCGTTGTTGAAAAAGCACCTGTCGTTGAGAAACCCATCGTTGAAGAACCAGTTATCGAAGAGGAACCCGGTGTGGAGGAGAGTCCTATCGTTGCTGAAGAGCCAGTAGTTGAAGAACCAGTAGTTGAAGAGTCTGCAGCTGAAGAAACAATAAATGAGGAGCCAGTTGCCGAGGAACCAGAAGATTTGATAAACTTCTACGAAGACGAGAAGCCTGAGGAACGTTCTTGGGGACGTTGGTTGCTGGCTGGTGTGGTAGCGTTGGCTCTGATACTTGCTGCTGGTTATGGTGGCTATGAATATGGTCGTCAGCAGACGGCAGTACTTCCTGATACCGTCTTCGTAAGAGACACCGTTTATATGGCAGAATTGCAGGATTCTGTGGGTGTGGGCGCGTCGGAGGAGACCATTATCAATGAGATTGCTGCTACCCCTGTTGCTAAGGAAGAACCGAAGGAAACTCCCAAGGCAGAACCTCAGAAAGAAGAAATTGACCAATGGTCAGCTAAGGACGAACGTGTGCGCTTGGGCGCTTATCGCATCGTAGGCTTGTCGCATGAGGTAACCGTCTTGGAAGGTCAGACCTTCTATAGCATTTGTCGTGCCCATCTTGGTCCCGATATGCAATGCTATGTAGAGGTGTATAATGGCTTGCCCAAGAATCCGCAGATTAAGACGGGTCAGGTACTGAAAATTCCTAAGCTGGAAGTGAAGAAGCGCCGTAAGTAGATTATAATAACTTTAATAAGATTGAAAAGTTTCTTAAAATGTAAGTTTTAGGAAACTTTTTTAATATAATTTAGGTATGCGAGTGCGCGTAATAAGAGGGGAAATGAGTACTTTTGCACTTCGTAAAAAGTAAATAAATATAATTCGTAAAAATATGGCTGAAGCTATTGACATCCGTGAGTTGAATGTACGGATAGAACAACAGAGTGGATTCGTCACAAATCTGGTGACGGGAATGGATCGTGTAATCGTTGGTCAGAAGCATTTGGTAGACTCCTTGCTGATTGGCTTGCTGAGTGATGGCAATATCCTCTTGGAGGGTGTTCCTGGACTGGCTAAGACGTTGGCTATCAAGACACTATCTCAATTGATAGATGCTACGTATAGTCGTATACAGTTTACTCCCGACTTGCTGCCTGCCGACGTAACAGGTACCATGATCTACTCGCAGAAAGAAGAGAAGTTCCAGGTAAAGAAGGGTCCTGTATTTGCCAACTTCGTATTGGCTGATGAAATTAACCGTGCCCCAGCCAAGGTGCAGAGCGCATTGCTGGAGGCCATGCAGGAGAAGCAGGTAACCATTGGTGCTGACACTTTTGAGATGCCTAATCCTTTCCTGGTGATGGCTACTCAGAACCCTATTGAGCAAGAGGGTACCTATCCGTTGCCTGAGGCGCAGATGGACCGTTTCATGCTGAAGGTGGTTATCGGTTATCCTACCATTGAGGAAGAGAAGAAGATTATCCGCGAGAATATCGCTGGTGCCCTTCCCACCGTTACTCCTGTGACTACGGCTGCTGAGATTATCAAGGCCCGTGAGGTGGTTCGTGAGGTATATATTGATGAGAAGATTGAACAGTATATTGCTGATATTGTCTTTGCCACCCGCTATCCCGACCGTTATGGACTGAAGGATATGAAGGATATGATTTCCTTTGGTGGTTCACCACGTGCCTCAATCAACCTCGCCAAGGCGGCCCGTGCCTTTGCTTTCATCAAACGTCGCGGCTACGTGGTTCCTGAGGATGTGCGTGCCGTTGCCTATGACGTTTTGCGCCATCGTATTGGTCTGACCTACGAAGCTGAGGCCAGCAATATCACCAGCGAGGAGATTATCTCAAAGATTATCAACAAGGTCGAAGTACCCTAAAAGAGGTAAGAGGTAAGAAGTAAGATGGAGACTTCTGAAATATTAAAGAAGGTACGGAAGATAGAGATCAAGGCCCGTGGCTTGAGCTCGAACGTCTTCGCTGGGCAATATCATTCTGCCTTTAAGGGTAGGGGTATGGCCTTCAGCGAGGTGCGCGAGTATCAGTATGGCGACGATGTGCGTGATATCGACTGGAATGTGACTGCTCGCTTCCATCGCCCTTACGTCAAGGTCTTTGAGGAGGAGCGTGAACTTACGGTGATGCTGCTCATCGACGTCAGTGGTTCGCTGGACTTTGGTACACAGCGCCAGATGAAGCGTGATATGGTGACGGAGATTGCTGCTACCATTGCTTTCTCGGCTATCCAGAACAACGATAAGATTGGCGTGGTGTTCTTCTCAGACCGTATCGAGAAATATATCCCGCCCAAGAAAGGTCGCAAGCATATTCTGTATATCATCCGTGAGATGCTCGACTTCCATCCAGAGTCCAAGCGTACGGATGTGAAGCAGGCTTTGGAGTTCCTGACCAGTGTGGCTAAACGACGCTGTACGGCTTTCGTCCTGAGCGACTTCTATGTGCGTCAGGACTTCTTGCAGCCTCTGCAGATAGCTAATCGTAAGCACGACGTGGTGGCTTTGCAGGTCTATGACCTGCGTGCTCGCGAGTTGCCCAATATTGGATTGATGCGTGTGGTGGATGCTGAGACGGGTCATGAACAGTATATTGATACCAGCAGCCGTAGCCTTCGTCAGGCGCATGAACGCTACTGGAAAAATCGTCAGCAGCAGTTGCGTGATACGATGACCAGAAGCAATGTTGACTTGGTAAGTATTGCCACCAATGAAGACTATGTGAAGGCGTTGCTGATGTTGTTTAAACAACGTAGTTGAATGAAAAGAGTATTATTTATAATATATCTGATAACCAGTGCTTTATATACGTTTGCGCAAGCAAGTGTTGAAGCCAAGATTTCACCCATTGAGATGATGATTGGTGAGCAGGCGCAGGTGACTATCAGTGTCCAGGCTGACGAGAATGCCAAGGTGGAATTCCCCACTTTCAAGCCCCGTCAGGAACTGGTCCCTGGTGTCGAAATTCTCGATGCTCAACGTTCATCCGATTTTACGCTGACATTAGTTCTGACCAGCTTTGATGGTAACCTCTATCACCTGCCTCCTTTCAAGGTGAAGGTCAATGGCAAGGAGTTGAAGACTGCCGACCTCGCGCTGAAGGTTGTCGAGGTAGAGGTGGATACCACGAAGATGGACCAGTTCTATGGTCCCAAGGATGTCCAGGATGTTCCCTTCCAGTGGAGTGACCTCTCGCTGAGTTTCTGGCTGAGTGTCCTGTTGTTGGTGCTGATAGCCCTCAACTACTATCTCTATCTGCGTCTGCGTGACAACAAACCTATCATCACGCATATTAAGATTGTGAAGCGTCTGTTGCCTCACCAGAAGGCTATGAAGGAGATTGAGCAGATCAAGGCTGACAAGATGGTGAGCTCAGAGAATCAGAAAGAGTACTATACCAAACTTACTGACACCCTGCGTCGCTATATCGAGGAGCGTTATGGCTTCTCGGCTATGGAGATGACCAGTTCGGAGATTATCGACCGTCTCATGCAGACCGACCAGCAGTCGCTTGACGAGCTGCGTCAGCTCTTTATGACTGCCGACCTCGTGAAGTTTGCCAAGTACTCGACGATGATTAACGAGAACGACGCCAATCTGGTCAATGCCATCGACTTCATCAACCAGACGAAGTTGGAGAACCAGCCAACAGAGACTGTCGAGAAACCGCAACTGTCTGAGGCAGACCTTCGTTCGCAGAACGAGCGCCGTGTACTGAAGACCGTTATCTGGTCGTTGGTGGCAGTGTCAGTAGCCCTCTTCGGCTATGTAGTTTATAATGTTTATCAACTGCTGTACTGATATGGAATTTGCAAATAAAGAATACCTGTTTCTGCTACTCCTGCTGATACCTTATCTGGTATGGTATCTGATGTACAGGAAGAAGAGCGAGCCCACGATGCGCATGAGCGACACGATGGCCTATCGTTATGCTCCGCGCTCCTGGAAGGTAACGCTGATGCCTGTTCAGCAGTTGCTGCGTATAGCCGTTTTCGTACTGGTTGTACTGGTGCTGGCTCGTCCGCAGACTCAGAACTCCTGGAAGAACAAGACGATGGAGGGTATCGACATCATGCTGGCTATGGACGTATCTACCTCCATGTTGGCAGAGGACCTGAAGCCCAATCGTATGGAGGCTGCCAAGCAGGTTGCCGCTGAGTTCATAACAGGCCGCCCCAATGATAATATCGGACTGACGATATTCGCTGGTGAGGCTTTCACGCAGTGTCCTATGACCACCGACCACGCCTCGTTGCTGAACCTGTTGCAGAATGTACGTACCGATATCGCCCAGCGTGGACTGATAGAGGATGGTACTGCCATTGGTATGGGACTGGCCAATGCCGTCTCGCGCCTGAAGGATTCCAAGGCAAAGAGTAGGGTAGTCATCCTGCTGACAGACGGTAGTAATAACCGTGGTGACCTGTCGCCTATGACGGCAGCGGAGATTGCCAAGAGTTTTGGCATCCGTGTCTATACCATCGGTGTGGGTACTAATAAGGTTGCGCCTTATCCCATGTCTGTTGCTGGTGGTGTGCAGTATGTCAACATTCCCGTTGAGATTGACACCAAGACGTTGAGTGGCATCGCTGAGGCTACCAATGGCGACTTCTACCGAGCCACGAATAATAAGGAGTTGAAGCAGATATACAAAGAGATTGACAAGTTGGAGAAGTCGAAACTCAACGTCAAGAAGTTCAGCAAGCGTTACGAGGCCTACCAGCCTTTCGCCATTGCTGCTGCCCTCTTGTTGCTGCTTGAGATGTTGCTGCGAATAACGATATTCCGCAAACTCCCATAAATTGTCAAATAGTAAATTGTCAAATAGTAAATATACTCGATGTTTAGATTCGAAGACCCTATATACCTCTATCTGTTAGCTGTCATACCAGTGTTGGTTGTGATACGCTGGCTGATGGTACGCCAACAGAAGAAACGCCTGCGCCAGTTTGGTGACCCCGACCTGGTCAAGGAACTGATGCCTGATGTGTCGCGTTTCCGTCCGCTGGTTAAGTTCTGCTTGCTGCTGATGGTGCTGTCATTGCTGATTGTCATGCTGGCTCGTCCGCAGTTTGGTACGAAGATTAGTCATGAGAAACGTACTGGTATCGAGACGATTATAGCGATGGATATCAGTAATTCCATGTTGGCAGAGGATGTCACGCCCAGTCGTCTGGATCGTGCCAAGATGATGGTAGAGAATCTGGTGGACAACTTCACCAACGACAAGATAGGACTCATTGTCTTTGCTGGCGATGCCTTTATCCAGTTGCCAATTACCAGCGACTATGTCTCTGCTAAGATGTTCCTGTCGAGCATCGACCCGTCGATGATGGCTACACAGGGTACCGATATTGCTGCTGCTATCTCGATGGCGTCGCATAGCTTTACTCAGGAGGAAGGCATCGGCAAGGCTATCATCGTGATTACCGATGGTGAGGACCATGAGGGTGGTGCACTTGAAGCTGCCAAAGAGGCTAAGGACCGCGACCATCGTGTCTATGTGCTGGGTGTCGGTTCTCCCAAGGGTGCTCCTATTCCAGTTGGCAATGGCGACTATATGAAAGACAATACAGGTCAGACCGTTATGACGGGACTTAACGAAGAGATGTGTCGCCAGATTGCTCAGGCTGGTGGTGGTGCCTATATCCACGTGGAGAATAATAGTAGTGCCCAGGAGAAGCTGGATGAGGAGTTGGACAAGTTGGCAAAGAAAGAGACCGAGACCACTATCTATAGCGACTATGACGAGCAGTTCCAGGCCGTAGGTATCATTGCCCTCTTGTTGCTCATCATCGAGGCCTGTCTCATGGAGGTGAAGAATCCGTTGTTGCGAAACGTCTCTTTGTTCAAGCGCAAGAAGGTCGCTGCCATGTTACTCCTGTTGCTGGTTGCTGGTGCAGCTACTGCCCAGAGCGATCGTCAACTGGTGCATCAAGGCAATAAGCAATATCGTGCTGGTAACTTTGCTGATGCCGAAGTGCTCTACCGTAAGGCCATCGAGAAGAATAACCGCAATCCGCAGGCTGTCTATAACCTCGGTTTGGCGCTGATGAAACAACAAAAGGACTCTGCTGCCGTCCAGCAGTTTATGGATGCTGGTAAGTTGGAGACCAATCCTATTCGTCGTGCTTTGTCCTATCATAATGCTGGCGTTATCTGTCAGGGTAAGAAGATGTATGGCGAGGCTATCGACGTCTATAAGGAGGCCCTGCGCAACAATCCTGCAGATGATGAGACCCGCTATAATCTGGAGCTCTGCAAGCGTCAGCAGAAGCAGCAACAACAGAATCAGCAGCAACAGCAGCAGAAGCAGGAACAAAAGCAAGAGCAGAAGCAAGAAGAAAAGAAAGAAGAGCAGAAGCAGCAACAGCAACAACAGCAGAAGCAGGAACAGCAGATGAGCAAGGAAAATGCAGAGCAGTTGTTGAATGCCGCTATGCAGGAGGAGAAACAGACCCAACAGCGCATGAAGAAGGCTCAGCAACAGCAGAATCGTCGCAAGTTGGATAAGAACTGGTAATGACAGACATGAAGAGATATTTTACGCTGATATTACTTTCCATTATGGTCGTGGGCGCTATAGCCCAGACGCTGACAGGTCGTGCTCCCTCACAGGTTGCTGTAGGTGAGCAGTTCCGTTTATCTTATACTATCAACACCCAGGATGTGCGAGGTTTCCGTGCAGGCAATATCCCTGAGGAGTTTGAGGTGCTGATGGGTCCCAGTACATCCACGCAGTCGAGTTTCCAGATGGTCAACGGCCATACGTCGAGTACGTCGTCCGTTACCTATACCTATATTGTGGTGGCTACGAAGAATGGTACCTTTACCATTCCTCCTGCTCATTGTACTGTCGATGGCAAGACCGTTACCTCTAACGAGATACGTATCAAGGTTAGTGGCCAGGCACAGCAAGGCGGTCGCCAGCAGAGTCGTCAGCAGAGTGGGGGCACTGGTGAGTTGCGTCCCGCTGGTAGTACCATCTCTGGCAGCGACCTCTTCATTCATGTCAGTGCCTCCAAGCAGCACGTCCGTGAACAGGAACCTATCCTGCTGACCTACAAGGTATATACCCTCGTGGGACTGACGCAGTTGAGTGGTAAGATGCCCGACCTGAAGAGCTTCTACACCCGCGAAGTTCCCCTGCCTCAGGAGAAGAGCTTCAAGATAGAAACCTTCAATGGTCGCCAGTATCGTACCGTCACCTGGCAGCAATATGTCATGTTCCCACAGGCTACTGGCAAGTTGGAGATTCCCGCTATCACCTATGATGGTATTGTTGCCATGCAGAATCGCAACATTGATCCCTTTGAGGCCTTCTTCAATGGTGGCTCTGGTTATATCGAGGTGAAGAAGCAGATTAAGGCTCCTGCCATCACCATTCAGGTGGACCCATTGCCCCAGCGCCCTGCCAACTTCTCAGGAGGTGTGGGCTCGTTCAATATCTCTGCCCAGATTGACAAGACCGAAGTCAAGGCCAACGACCCTGTCAACCTGCGCGTCGTTGTGTCAGGTGTGGGTAATATGAAACTGCTCAAACAGCCTGTTGTCAAGATGCCGAAGGACTTCGACAGCTATGATGCCAAGGTTACCGACAAGACCAAATTGACGGTTAATGGCTTGGAGGGCAGCATTGTTTACGACTTCCTCGCTGTGCCTCGTCATCAGGGCACCTTTGAGATTCCTGCTATCGAATATACCTATTTCGATACCAAGGCCAACGCCTATAAAACCCTGCATACCGAACCGTTTACGCTGAAGGTTGCCAAGGGCGACGGACAGACCACCGTCTCGTCGTTTGTCGGACAGGAAGACGTGAAAGAACTGGCCAACGATATTCGTTATATCCATACAGGCGACACCGTCCAGCATGGTGTCGACGAGTTCTTCTTCGGCTCTACGGCTTATGCTGTTTCGTTGGGTGTCCTGCTGCTCATATTCATCTCGTTGTTTGTCGTCTTCCGTCAGCGTGCCATCGAGAATGCCAACCTCGTCAAGCAGCGTGCCGGCAAGGCCAACAAGGTGGCTGTGAAACGTCTGAAGAAGGCTGCCAAGTTGATGAAGGCTGGCAAGAGTGGCGACTTCTATGACGAAGTGATGCGTGCCCTGTGGGGCTATGTCGGTGACAAGCTGAATATGCCTGTCGACCAACTCTCGCGCGACAATATCAGTCAGCAGCTCTCGGCTTATAACGTCTCTGACGAAACCATCAGCCAGTTCATCGGTGCCCTCGACGAGTGCGAGTTTGCCCGCTATGCTCCAGGCGATGCTACAGGAAACATGAACAAAGTCTATGATGCTGCCCTCTCTGCCATTACGCAGATAGCCAATACGATGAAGAAGTCAAAGAATACGACACCACTTACTGCCGTCTTGTTGCTGTTGTTGCTCGTGCCCATGACGGGTATGGCAGCCACTAAGGCAACGAAGGCCAGTGCTGACAGTCTCTATGCTGCCGAGCACTATCAGCAGGCTGCTCACGAGTATGAGGCACTCCTGAAAAAAGGCATCTCGCCAGACCTCTATTACAACCTCGGCAACTGCTACTACCGCATGGACGATATGACGCGTGCCGTGCTGAACTATGAGCGTGCCTTGCTGTTGTCGCCTGGCGATCGTGATGTGCGTCTGAACCTGCAGTTGGCACGTTCCAAGACCATCGATAAGATTGTCCCTGAGTCTGAGATGTTCTTCGTCACGTGGTACCGCTCGCTGGTCAATCTGATGAGTGTCGATGGGTGGGCACGTACGGCTATCGTGTCGTTGGTTGTGGCCCTCATCCTGGCATTGCTCTATCTGTTCAGCGACAGGATATGGCTTCGCAAGTTGGGCTTCTTTGGTGGCATCCTCTTGCTGTTGACCTTTGCGCTGAGCAACCTCTTCGCCTACCAGCAGAAGCAGGCCTTGGTGCACCGCTCAGGAGCTATCATCATCCATTCTGCTGTGAATGTGAAGAGTACGCCAGCCCATAACGGTACCGACCTGTTTATCCTGCATGAGGGTACGAAGGTGACGATTACCGACGACTCCATGAACGACTGGAAGGAAATCCGCGTGGCTGATGGCAAGGAAGGCTGGTTGCAGACAAAGGACATTGAGGTGATATAAGATATGGAAGAAATCATTCAGTTTGACAAGCAACTGCTGCTGATGGTCAATGGCAGCGACTCGGTATTTCTGGATTATGTCGTCCTGACGCTGACCAACGCCAAGACGTGGATTCCCCTCTATCTGGGACTTTTCTACGTGGTGGTGATGACGCACAAACCTAACTGGCGCGAAATTCTGTTCATTCTGGCTGCTGCCGGACTGTGTGTACTGTTGGCAGGCACCATCGACGATACCATTGTCAAACCCTTGGTGGCTCGCTGGCGTCCTACCCACGACCCGCAGATTGGTGCGCTGGTCGATGTTGTCAATGACTATCGTGGTGGCAACTATGGTTTCTTCTCGGCCCATGCAGCCAATACGTTCTCCATAGCGCTGTTCTTCTCGTTGCTGATGCGCCATCGCCTCTTTGTCTGCTTTATGGTGGGCTGGTCGCTCATCAACTGCTGGACACGATTATATCTGGGTGTCCACTATCCTGGCGACATCACCGTGGGTCTTCTCTGGGGGGCGCTTGTGGGCTATGGCGTCTATCGTCTCTACTGCCGCTTCACCGTTCCTGCCCGTTACGAAATGCGTCACTTATGGGTACCAATTGGCATCCTTTGTCTGACCATTCTCTTCGCATTCGTGAAGGCAGCGTTGTAGAAATAAAGAAAATGGGCTCACCTTTTGGTGGGCTCGATTTTTTTTTGTACTTTTGCACGCGATTTTTAGGAAATTATAATTTCATTGCAATGAATATATCGTATAAATGGTTAAAGGAGTACGTTGATTTCGACCTCACACCGCAAGAGGTTTGTGATGCGCTGACATCGACTGGTCTGGAGGTTGACGCACTCGAAGAAGTACAAAGTATTAAGGGCGGTCTGAAGGGTCTTTACGTTGGTAAAGTGCTCACGTGCGAGATGCACCCCGATTCAGACCATTTGCATGTAACTACCGTTGATTTAGGCAAGGGCGAACCCCAGCAGATTGTCTGTGGCGCTCCCAATGTGGCTGCTGGCCAGAAGGTCATCGTGGCCGATTTGGGCTGTGTGCTCTATGATGGCGATAAGGAGTTTGTCATCAAGAAGTCGAAGCTGCGTGGCGTTGAGTCGCTGGGTATGATTTGTGCCGAGGACGAGATTGGTATCGGTACCGACCATGCTGGCATCATCGTTCTGCCTGAGGACGCTGTTGTTGGCACACCTGCTGCCGAGTATTACCACTTGGAGAGCGACTGGCTCATTGAGGTTGACATCACTGCCAACCGTGCCGACGCGCTGTCTCACTGGGGTGTTGCTCGCGACCTCTACGCCTGGTTGAAGCAGAACGGCTACAATACCGCCACCCACCGTCCTGTGGTCAGCGGTTTTGCCGCTGACAACCACGATCTCCCCATCGACGTGGTCATCGAGAACACGGAGGCTTGCAAGCGCTACGCTTGCGTCAGCATCACCGACTGCGAGGTGAAGGAGAGCCCTGAATGGCTGAAGAACAAACTGAGTGTAATCGGATTACGTCCGATTAACAACATTGTCGACATCACCAACTACGTGATGATGGCGTTGGGCCAGCCCCTGCATTGCTTCGATGCCGATATGGTGAAGGGTCACAAGATTGTGGTAAAGACCATGCCTGAAGGCACACCGTTTGTGACGCTCGATGGTGAGGAGCACAAGCTCTCTGACCGCGACCTCGCTATCTGCAATGCCGAGGAGCCCATGTGTATTGCTGGTGTGTTTGGTGGAAAGGGTAGTGGTACCTACGAGACGACGAAGAACGTCGTGCTCGAGAGTGCTTACTTCCATCCCACATGGATTCGTAAGTCAGCTCGCCGTCATGGTCTGAGCACCGATGCATCGTTCCGTTTCGAGCGCGGCATCGATCCCAATGGTGTGATTGACGCACTGAAATATGCCGCCCTGCTTTGCAAGGAACTGGCTGGCGGTAAGGTGTCTATGGAAATCAAGGACGTTTATCCTGAGAAGATGCAGAACGCCGTTGTTGACCTCCAGTACAGCTATGTTCACTCGCTGGTGGGTAAGGACATTCCCGTCGAGACCATCAAGAGCATTTGCGACTCTTTGGAGATGAAGGTGCTCAGCGAGAGTGCCGAGGGTCTGAAGCTCGAAGTTCCCGCTTATCGTGTCGATGTTCAGCGTCCTTGCGACGTCGTTGAAGACATCCTGC
>JAEEGL013989394.1_pt1 | contig 16084 bp, 11 predicted proteins | sample 9134231 | NCBI WGS metagenome assembly JAEEGL01 (sample SAMN16246548, study PRJNA631951) | gut metagenome | biome: gut microbiome; feature: rumen; material: fiber-attached | host: Bos | place: Iran: Karaj | collected 2018-10
AGGACCGCAACATCACTTATGATCCTGTAAACCGCCCTGAAGTTGCAAACCTTCTTATGCTGATTTCTCTTTGTACCGGCGAAGAACCTGCTGCAATTGCTGCACGCATTGGAGACGGCGGCGGCGGAATGCTCAAGAATACACTTACAGAAGCACTCAACGAAAAACTCCGCCCATTGCGCGAAGAACGTGCCCGTCTTGAAAAAGACCCGGAGTACATCAGAAAAGTACTTCTCGACGGTGCCGCAAAAGCCCGCGAGATCGGTATTAAAACTTTGGAAGAAGTTCGCGAAAGAATGAATATGTGCATTTAGTTCAAATGAATTATTGAGCACATAAAAAAACGACAGCACATAGCGGCTGTCGTTTTTTATTTAACTGCAGTATTAAAGTTCTTTTAACTTCTTTTTGCATTTATACATATTTTTATCGGCACGCTCAAATACACGCATAAAGCTTCCGTCATTACCGGCCTTAAATGAAGAAAAGCCGCTCGCAATTATTACGCCGTTTTTCTTCTTTTCTTCCAGAATTTGCGCCGTAAATTTTTCCATAATGGTTTTATGATTTACGTAATCATCACCTCTTATAATTGTAACAAATTCATCGCCGCCAATTCTAAATACAGGACTGTGCTTAAAATACTTGCATATAATTTTACAGGCCTCTTTTATATATTCATCGCCTTTTTCATGCCCCAGAGTATCATTAATTTTTTTGAGGCCATTTAAATCAAAGACAGCTACACCAAATTCACTTATTTTTTCATCTGCAATCAGCAGTTCAGTTCTTCCTACTTCATCAATATACGATGCCTTATTTTTTACGCCGGTAAGAGGATCCGTATAAGCCAGATGACGCGCAAAACCAAGTTCATATTCCTGAATCTGTTCCTTTTGAATTAATTCTTCAAGAAGCTTTCTTCTCTCTTCTTTTTCATCTTCAAGAACAAAAGTACGAAGCAAACATAAACCGAGCATTAAGCCAATTGAATAAAAAGGCATAAATGGATAAAAAGCCTGAAGAACTATAGAAATAGTCATGGCAAAACCGAAAAATCCTATAGTTCTATGCCTTGCTTTTACCATTCCTTTACTTTTTGCAGTTACAACAAGCATGTAGATTGTAGTTAAACAGAACAGACCAATTTGAATTATAAGATTTATAAATCTTGCTATAGAAGTATGATATTCACCATTTGAATCAAAATAGAAAACAAACGGAATAAATAAATTAATCACAAGAATTACAACTTCGTAAATAAATATTATTATTCCAGACCAATAAAGAAGCTTCGAAAACCAGTTTCTTTCATCCAGATAAGCAATAACATAACGGGTCCATAAAAATACAGACAGCATCATTGTTACAAAAAATAAATTGGTATCAATGTATGCAAATACTTTTATTTTTAGTGCATAAAAACCGCCCCATAGAATATCTGCAAGATAAAAAATCAATACACTGATAATAAACCATCGATAAGAAACGAAAACCTTTGAAAAGTTTTTTTTGGTTAAATCTTTTAAAACATCATAATTCGATATGATAAGGACAAGGAATGCAAGAATTCCAATACTTGAATAATACAAACTGAATTTTCTCCCCTGAAAAAAAGAATTCTGTATAAGTATAACATATCTTTTTATAATTTCAAAAAACATTAAAAAAAAATTATTTACAAGAAAATTTATAAAGAGTATGCTTATATGCATAAAAGCAAAACAGTTGCCGCTATACGAACGCTGCTGCAAAAGCTTTTATGGAGGAAAAAATGTCTGATAATACCAGCCGCGAAATACCTGCATGGGCAAATGAAATGCCGGAAGGAAGTTTTATTTCTTACCAGCCGACATACAAAGTCGGTGAATATTTTAATCGATTTCATAAAGATTCCGGAAATATGCTTAATTACTATTTTTATGATCCGACAGAACACGGTTATGAAAAAGGGAAAAAATATCCTCTTTTAGTTTTTATGCATGGAACTTCCAACGCGCTGGAAGGAGATGTCTGTATTAATTATTCCGGCGCAGAATTTTATTCAAAAGAAGAGTATCAGAATAAACTTGGCGGTGCTTACATTTTAATTCCTCTTGCACCGGAACACCGCAGCGACGATGGAAGAGTGCACGGAAACTGGAATGAAATTGAAATAAAAGCAGTGTATGAAGTCGTATGTGAATTTATAAAAAAACATACTGAACAAAATGGCGGAATAAGTAAAAAAGTAATTCTTGGAAATTCAAGCGGCGGCTCAATGACTCTTAGAGTAACTTATGATTATCCTTCATTTTTTAATATTGCCGTTCCAATGGGCGCGCCAGAAATTCCTGACCCGAAACTTTTTGATTTATATGATGAAAATGATGTTCATCTGTTTTTTGCAATCGGAAAACATGACGAAGTAAATAATTTTAATGAAAACGTCGTTCCCCTTTTGCCAAGAATGCAGCGCATGAAACATGTTTTTATTTTTACGCCTGACTGGGTTTACAACGGAGATCATGGAATTGCTTCAATCAATTTTGGATATGAAATGGGGCAGCATTGTATAATTAATCCAATGCACTGCAACTTAATGTTCGATGACGGAACTCCAATGGAACCGCGCCTGCCTGAAGGCGTAACCGGCTGGCTTGCAGAAGCTCTGAAAGAATAATTGATCCGGCAGGAATAAAATGGACACCCTATTTACCATCGACTATAAAGATTACGAACCGGGCTGGAAAACTTCTTCAAGACCTTCCGCAAGAGCAATTATTCTTATGAATGACAAAAGTCAACCGATCTCGCCGGAAGACAAAATTGCACTTGTATATGCAAAAAATCTCGGCTATTACAAATTTCCTGGCGGAGGAATTAAAGATCGAGAAGAAAATACAACTGCTCTTATTCGCGAAGTTGCAGAAGAAACAGGCCTCGAAGTAATTCCAGAAAGCATCAAAGAATATGGTGTAGTTCGCCGCCTTATGAAATCAGAAATGCTCCCGGAGACAATTTTTATTCAGGATTCTTTTCATTATTTTTGTACGGTAAAAAACTCAGCAGAAGGAATTCCCGCAATTAGGAAACAGAATCTGGATAATTACGAAAAAGATGATGGTTTTGAATTAAGATTTGTAAGTTTAAAAGAAGCAGTTCAAACAAACCTGCAATTTAAATCGGAAAACCCAAGTAAACTCGTTATGATTGCCCGCGAAACGCATGTAATGACAAAATTATGCGGTCTCCCCGAGCTCATGCCGCGTGCCTATGCTGAATACCTTTTGAAATCTGCCGTTGCAAAAAATCCCGGACCGTGGCGCGAACACAGTCTGGCAGTAGCAGAGGCCGCAGAAAAAATTGCGATTGCAATTAATGAACATTCCGCCTTGAACGGCAATGAGTCTGCAATTATGAATCCGGATCTTGCCTACACCTGCGGACTTCTTCACGATATCGGCCGCCAGGCTGGCCATACTTATATAGCTCATGTTTACGACGGCTACAATTTTTTAAAATCACTCGGTTATGAATTTGCAGCAAAAATTTGTCTTACTCATTCCTTTAATATACAATCAACAGATGAATACATTGGAAAAATCGATATTTCCGCAGAAAAAATGGAAGAAGTAAAAGCTCTTCTTGCTGCAGCAAAATATGATGATTACGACAGGCTTATTCAAATGCTGGATGCAACCTGCGGTGCCGACGGAACAAAAAATCTTGAAGCAAGAATGAACGATGTAAAGCTGCGTTACGGTTATTATCCGGAATCCAAAATGAAAAAAAATTTTGAACTCAAAGAGTATTTTGAAAAACTTATGGGCCGAAATCTTTATGAGGTTATAAAATAAAAAATGTTCAGAGTAGCAATCTGCGAAGACGAAAAAGTAATTCTTGATTTTGAAAGTTCTCTTGTTAAACAATGGGGCGACGGCCCTTTGTGCAAAGGCAATCTTCAACTTGATACATATATTTCTTCCGAACAGTTTCTTTTTGAAAGCGAAGATAAAGCTCCTTACGATGTTTTGATTTTTGATATTCAGATGAAAAACATGAACGGTATGGAGCTTGCAAAAACTCTCCGCAAACGAGGCTGCAATTCAGTTATAATTTTTGTTACCGGCGTCCCTGATTATGCAATTGAAGGTTATGAAGTTGGAGCTGTTCGTTATATTTTAAAGCCGATAAAAGCAGAAGTATTAAATGAACTTCTTGATGCTGCTTTTTCAGAGCGACAAAATAAGAAAAAAGAATTTTTTATGTTCGGGCAAGGCTCGGATAAGGAAAGAATTCCATTTGAAAAAATTATTTATATAGAAGCCCGAGGGCACTATGTTTTCTTAAAAGGAACAGATTTTGAACGAGAATGGAAAGCAGGTTTTTCCGAAACTACAAAAGCCTTTGACGAAAAAAAATTTTTTTGCCTGCGCCGCGGACTTCTTGTAAATCTTGCTCATGTTTCGCGCATAACACGTTCGGAATGCATGCTCGATAATGAAGAAGTACTGCCGGTTGCGCGCGGAGTTTATAAAGATTTGAACGAGGCATTTATTAGATATTTTTCTAATTCTGGTGTATAATTAATTCATGCCTCAATTAATAAAGTTTATTCTTATTTGTTTCGTCTGCGTGATTGCGACGGTAATTCTTACAATTCTCTGTCTAAAACAAAAATATGAAAAACGCCTGTCTGATTTTCAGGATTCGGTACTCAAAAAACAGCGCGATGAAGTTCAGAATATTTACCAGACAATGCGTGCATGGCGGCATGATTATCATAATCATATTCAGTCTATTAAAGCTATGCTTGCTATGGGGAAAAAAGAGGAATTATCTGAATATTTGGATAACCTCGAAAAAGATCTGGACAGCATAGATATAGCCATAAGAACCGGCAATGTTGGTCTGGATGCAATTTTAAGCAGCAAAGTTTCTATCGCAAGAAAAAATAATATTGAAGTAAACTGTACTGCAAAAGTTCCTCAGACATTAAAAATTACAGACGTTCATCTTTGTGCAATTGTCGGAAACCTTATGGACAACGCAATTGAAGCCTGTGAAAAAATATCTGATAAACCTCGATTTATAAGAATTTATATTGGGCTTTTTAAGAGTCAGCTTTACATTTCAATTTCTAATTCTACAAACGAAAAACACAGAAAACGTATTTCGGAGCTTGTAACATCCAAACTTGGTGAACATGGTTTTGGTTTGCGCCGCATAGACAAAATTGCAGAAAAATATGAAGGCTTTGTAAACCGTAAAAATGAACCCGGTATTTTTGCAACGGAAGTTATGCTCCCATTATAAACCTGCAATCAAAAATCAGCAGGTTTTGCATTTCATGTCCTATTTTTTGCATTTCGTGCATATTTACCGCGGATGCAGAAATTTTGTGTTATATTTCTCGCATAATATAATTATGGGGGTTCTATGAATAATTCTGAAAAAACTAAGAAAAACAATATCTTTCAGAATATATTTATCGTTTACAGAGAAATGTTTAAACGATATCCGACAGCTATTCCGCTTGTGCTGATTTACATTGCAATTTCTGTTGCACTGCCATTTATTAATACTTTAATTCCTGCAATGGCAATTAAAGGAATTACAAGCCATAGCGTACAAACATTTCTGAAATATATTGTAATTGCAGTCTGTATTATGTGTGTATTTTCCGGAATTAAACTATTCTGCGAGAAAAAAATGCAGATGAAGCACACTTATAACAGAGTCAGTGTGTTTATGATGAATTTTATAAAAAAGGCAATTAACACTGACTATCTTAATATTGAACCTCAGCCTAAACAAAAAATTATGGGAAAAGGAGTTCAGGGTGTTTCTGGAAATTATCAGGGTGCTGAGCTTGTTTCTACACTTTCGCTGGAACTTATAGTTGTTGTTCTTGGAATATTCAGCTATGGAACTGTAATTCTTATGCTGGACTGGAAAATTCTTGCAGCAACTCTCGGCATGTTTACAGCCGACATTTTAATTCGTAATCACGCTGTAAAATATGGAGACAGTCACCGAGAAAGTTTTTCTGAGCCATGGAGAAAAATGAATTACTACGAGCGTAACAGTATGAATGTGAGCGCCGGTAAAGATATAAGAATTTTTGGACTGAGAAAATTATTTAATTATCATTTTGAAAATTTAATTACTATTTATAAAAAGTTCCGTTATAGATATCAGCTTAAGTGGTATTATCCTACAATTTCTGATACTGCCTTTAACTTTTTACGAGACTGGATTGCTTACACACTTTTAATTCATAAGGTTCTAATTGGCGATATTGATGCGGCAGAATTTACAATTTACATAGGAATTATTGCAAGTTTTTCTCAGTATATTTATGACGTTTCAATGCATTTTGCAAACCTTAGAGATGCAAGTCATCAGTTTAATGATTATCACGATTTTATGAAGCAGGAAGATGTGTTTACCAGAGACACGATTGATTTTGGAGATAAACACTCTGCTCCGGAAATTGAATTCCGGAATGTAAGTTTTACTTACGAAGGAAGCGAAAAACCTGTACTAACAGACGTTAGTTTTAAAATTAAAGCTGATGAAAAAATTGCATTAGTTGGAAATAACGGAGCAGGAAAAACAACTATTGTAAAACTGTTATGCGGATTATATCCGCCGACTAGCGGAGAAATTCTGATTGACGGTGAAAGCATTAATGATATTGGAGTTGAAAAATATCAGGATATGATAAGCGTACTCTTTCAGGATACTTCACCGATTGCTCTTTCTATTGCAGAAAATATTGCAGGCTGCGAAATTGAAGAAATGGACAGAGAAAAAGTTCGAAGCTGTCTTGATAAAGCAGGACTTCTTGAAAAGGTTGATACTCTTATAAAAAAAGAAGAAACCTATATTACTCAGACTCTTGATGAAAAAGGTGTTGTTCTTTCTGGCGGCGAAACACAAAAACTTCTGCTCGCAAAAGCGATGTACAAAGATGGTCCTATACTTATTCTTGATGAACCGACTTCTGCACTTGATCCAATTGCAGAAAGCAAAATATACGAAGAATACAATCAGATGGCAAATAAAAAAACAGCCGTATTTATTTCCCATCGACTTGCAAGTACAAAATTCTGCGACCGAATTTTATTCCTGGATAAAGGCCAGATTGTTGAAGAAGGAAGTCACGATGAGCTTATGAAAAAGGATGGCAAATATCGCGAAATTTTTGATATTCAGAGTCATTACTATCGTGAAGAACAGGAAACTCCAGTTGTAGAGGAGGAAGCAAATGAGCAATAAAAAAACAATTAATAGCGAAAATTCTCGTGGAACAGTAAGAAAGGTTTTAAGCCTTACTCACCGCATTGTTCCGGGTTATATTACCTTTGTCCTCATTCTAAAATTGATCGCAGCAGGACAACCATTTGTTACAATTTATTTTTCCAGTCTGGTTCTGGACGGACTTTTCAGAATGGATTCATTTCAATCTATTTTCAAAACTGTACTTATCATGATGTGTGTTGATTCTGCGCTTGTTCTTATCCGCTGGGGACTTGAATTAATTAGCTGGGTTAAGAAGCACGAGCTTACACAAAGAATAAATAAAATGCTTGTAGATAAAACTATGGGCCTTGATTTTGATATTCTTGAAAAGCATGAAACTCTTGATATGTATAAAAAGGCTAAAGATGGAATGATGGCTGGTGGAGACATTAGAATCTTTATCGAAAATCTTGCCGGGTTAATTGAAAAAATTGCAACCATAGTTTATTCACTTATATTAATTGTACCGCTTTTTATTCCACAAGCTGCAGGCGAAACCGGATACCTTAATGGCCTCGGATTATTCCTGAATAAATGGTACAGCTTTTTTGTTATGCTGCTTGTACTTGCATTTCATGTTTTTATGTCATACAAAACAAACAAAAAATCTTCATCTTTGCAGATGGAATTCTTTGAAAAAAATGTTTCATACAACAGATACTTCAGTTACTGGTTTGATTTGATTTTCAATTACTCTATTGGAAAATATATTCGTCTGTACAAAATGCAGAAACTTATGACCAGAAAAGTTCAAGAAACAAATGACAAACTTGAGAAAGAAGGAAACGTATGGATTAATAAGGATTTAAAAAATTCTATTGTTCCGATTTTTTCACAATGCTTTATGCAGCTTGCAAGCTATGCATATGTAGGTCTTAAGGCTGTATTCTCTTTAATTAGTGCAGGAAAATGTATTATGTATGTTTCGAGCTACACAAAACTCGTAGAAAGCATTACAGGAATTTCTGGAAACTTTGTAAGTCTGAAGATGGAAAGCCGTTATCTTTCGTTCTTTTATGATTATATGAAAATTCAGAATAAACGTTACGACGGAACAATTCCTACCGAAAAACGTGATGACAATATTTTTGAAATTGAATTCCGCGACGTTTCTTTTAAATATGCAAATTCAGAAACCTGGGCTTTGAGACATGTAAATCAGAAAATTACACTTGGAACCAAAAATGCAGTTGTAGGAAAAAACGGTGCTGGAAAAACAACATTTATAAAACTTCTGTGCCGTCTGTACGAACCGACAGAAGGACAGATACTTTTAAACGGAGTTGATATCCGATATTACGATACCGAGGAATATGAAAAACTATTTGCTATTGTTTTTCAGGATTTCAATCTGTTCAGTTTTCCGCTTGGAGAAAATGTTTCGGGCAGCATAGAATACGACAAAGAACGAGCCATTAAATGCCTCGAAGATGCAGGCTTTAAAGAACGTTTTGATAAAATGGAAAAAGGCCTCGACACACCGCTCTATCAGTATGATGATGAAAACGGTGTAGAAATTTCTGGTGGCGAAGCTCAGAAGATTGCCATTGCACGATCTCTTTATAAAGATGCTCCTTTTGTAATTATGGATGAACCAACAAGTGCTCTTGATCCGGTTGCAGAATTTGAAATCTATCAAAAGTTTGATCAGATGGTTGAAGGCAAAACTTCAATTTATATTTCGCATCGAATGTCGAGCTGCAGATTCTGCGACAACATAATTGTATTTGATGAAGGAAAAATTGTAGAGCAGGGAAACCATGAAAAATTAATGAGTAATGGCGGATTATATAGCGAGCTCTGGAATGCTCAGGCACAGTATTATGCGTAAAAATTCAATTTTCAAAAATACAGCTGTTGCATACCGTGAAATGTTCAGACGATATCCTGCTTCGATTTTTGTTCTGCTTTTACATATAGTCGTAAGGATTATTTTACCGATTACAAATACCTTTATTCCGGCAGTTGCTATAAAGGGAATTACAAGTGAAAATTTAAAAACCTTTTTTTTCCTTATTACCGGCGTACTGCTTGTAGTTATGGTTCTAAATATTCTTACAGGACTTACTACCGCTTATTTGCAGGGCTATAGAATATACACGCGCCTTGGATATTTTTCGCATAAATTTTTCTTAAAAGCTTTGAACACAGATTATCAGAATATTGAACCTGAGCCTAAGCATAAAATTATGGATAAATCGTCAGACGCAATCAGTTCTAACCATTCTGGTATAGAAGATCTTATGTTTCAAAGCATGGAACTTGTAATTCTTATATTCGGAATGTTCACATATGGAACAGCAGTTTTTATTCTCGACTGGAGAATTATGGTAATTACCATAAGCATGTTTATTGCAGATACTCTTCTGCGGGAATGGGCAATTCGTTATTCAGACAATCATCGCGAAGAACGTTCAGTCATTTATAGAAAACTTCATTATATGAAAAACAGCATAAAAAACGTAAGTGCCGGAAAAGACATAAGAATTTTTCAGCTGGAAAGCTGGTTTCATAAACGTTTTGATTATTATATTAAGGCAGTGGGAAAAAATCAGAGTGGCATTTCGCTTCACTGGTTCTTCCCTACAATTGCCGACTGTATTTTCATGCTTCCGCGAGATATTCTTGCCTATTCACTTTTAATAGGAAAAGTTCTTGCCGGCGAAATGGATGCAGCCAGCGCAACTCTTTATCTTGGCCTCGTAAGTGGTTTTGCAAACTGGATTTACGGACTTTCTAACAATATTCACAGTGTTCGCAAAGGAAGCCACGAATTTAATGATTATAATGATTTTCTGGCACTGGAAGATAAAACAGCACAAGATTCATTCCAGTCAACAGATTCAAAAACTCAGAAAACTGAAAACTCTGAATTTACACCACCCGAAATTGAATTCCGTAACGTCTCATTTAATTACGAAGGAAGCGATAAAAAAATATTCAATAATCTTTCATTTAAAATCCGCGCCGGCGAAAAAGTTGCTCTTGTAGGAAATAATGGAGCGGGAAAAACTACAATCGTTAAACTCTTATGTGGTCTTTATGCTCCAACCGGCGGTGAAGTATATGTAGACGGAAAAATACTTTGGGATGGTTCCATGAATGTTTCAAAATATATGGAACGTATAAGTGTGCTTTTCCAGGACACAAATCCTTTTGCAATAAGTATTGCAATGAATGTAGCCAGCTGCGACGAAAATTCTATGAACAGAGAAAAAGTTCGTGAATGTCTGAAAAAAGCCGGGCTTCTCGAAAAGGTAGATTCTCTGCCATACAAAGAAGACACTTATATTACACAGCAACTAAAGGATGAAGGAATTCAACTTTCTGGAGGAGAAGTTCAAAAACTTCTTCTTGCAAAAGCAATTTATAAAAACGGCTCTTTCCTTATTCTTGATGAACCGACGTCCGCACTTGATCCAATTGCTGAAAGTAAAATCTACGAAGAATACAACAGTTTTGCAAATAATAAAACAGCACTTTTTATTTCTCACAGACTGGCAAGTACAAAGTTCTGTGACCGCATTATTTTCTTAGATGGCGGAACAATTATAGAGGAAGGAACTCATAACGAGCTCATGAAAAAAGGCGGAAAATATCGGGAAATATTTGATATTCAAAGTCACTACTATACGGAGGTGCAGAATGAATAAAAATATACACACAATCGGTAAGGTACTTTCGTTAATTCACAAACTTCGCCCAGGACATATTACCCTGCTTTTTATTTCACGACTAATTGCTGCGGCGCAACCTTATATTACGCTTATTTTTTCGAGCCTTATTCTAGACCTTATGATTCAGCATGCACCTGCCGCCGATATCTTAAAATATGCGGTTATTCTGGTAAGCTCAACTTCGTTAATAATTTTTACTGAATGGGGCTTAAAATCTATTCTGACAGTCGGTGATACAATTCTTTCCGAAAAAGTTAATCAGATGATCAGCGAGAAAACCTGCTCAATTGATTATGACATTCTGGAAAAGCACGAAACACTTGATATGATTACAAAAGCAGAAGAAGGAATTCGAAGCCGAGGAGGATTTCAACACTTTTGTACAAACCTTGCAGAGCTTCTGCAAAATGTAGCTACAATCATTTACTCATTAATACTCCTTATTCCGGTTTTTATTCCTTCATCTTCACATTCACTTTCTGGAATGGGAATATTCTTTAACAGATGGTACAGCGCATTTATTCTTTTGTTAGCAATCATTCTGAATGCGTTCGTAAATATAATCAGTCTTAAAAGGCAGGGAAAATTCCATCAGAAATTTTTTGAACAGAATATTGTACTTAACAGAAGATATTCTTACTGGTTCAATATGGTTTTTAATTATTCGCTTGGAAAATATATTAGACTTTACAAAATGCAGAATTTCTTTTCTTCAATGCTCAAAGAAAATCTGGAAGGCATGGAAGGCGAATATTATCATTTGCGCAGTAAACTTATAAAGCTGAGTCTTCTGCAGGTTTTTGGAAATGTTTTAATTCAGTTTGTTACTTATTCTTATGTAGGAATAAAAGCAGTTCTAAAATTAATTAGCGTTGGAAACGCAATGAAATATGTTGGCGCTTATACAAATCTTGCTTCAAGTATAGAAAAAATTTCAGGAACAATAACTGTATTGAATATAGAAAGTAAATACCTCGCGTATTTTTATGATTACATGGCAATTAAAAACAAACGCTACGAAGGAACAATTCCAACCGAAAAGCGAGATGATAATGCTTTTGAAATTGAATTTCGCGATGTTTCTTTCAAGTATACAAATTCTCAAACCTGGGCTTTGCGTCATGTAAATCAGAAAATAAAACTTGGAAGTAAAACTGCAGTTGTAGGAAAAAACGGTGCGGGAAAAACTACATTTATAAAATTATTATGCAGGCTTTATGAACCAACCGAAGGACAGATACTTTTAAATGGAGTGGATATCCGTTATTACGATTACAAAGATTATGCAAAACTCTTTGGAGTTGTTTTCCAGGACTTCAATTTATTTTCTGCGTCAATTGCAGAAAATGTTGCCGCAAGCACGAATTATGATGAAGAAGCCGTTACTGCTACACTTAAAAAAGCCGGATTTGAAGAGCGCCTTACAAAAATGCCTGATGGAATAAAAACAAATATTTACCAGATGGAAAAAAATGGTGTAGAAATTTCTGGTGGTGAAGCCCAGAAAATTGCAATTGCCAGAGCACTTTATAAAGACGCGCCATTTGTAATTCTTGATGAACCTACAAGTGCGCTTGACCCTGTAGCAGAATACGAAATCTACCAGCACTTTGACAAAATGGTTAAAGATAAGACTTCTGTTTATATTTCACACAGAATGTCTTCCTGCCGTTTTTGCGATAACATTCTTGTTTTTGATGAAGGAAAAATTGTAGAGCAGGGAAATCACGAAAAACTTATGAATAATGGCGGATTATACAGCGAGCTTTGGAATGCACAGGCACAGTACTATGCATAAATAAATAGTTTGACTGAATTATTATTCTGACAGTAGAATGGTCATATGAAGAAAATTGTTATATTATTCACATTAGTTTTATGTTTTTCTGCAAGTCTTTTTTGCAAGGATATTTACGCTAAGGCCGACAAAAAAACAAAGGCTTTATTAAAAGAAGTAAACGAACTTCTGGAGAAAAATCAGTTTGAAACAGCATTTCAAAAAGTTTCTTCTGAAGACAACGAGTATATTCTTGCAAAAAAGGTAGAAATTGCCTGCAATGGTTTTTCACAAAGTCTTATGCATCAGATGTTTGCGTTTAAAGACCTTGAAGAAAATGAAACTTTGCTAGATGTGCGTACTTCTGACGGTTCTTTTTCGCTCATTCTTTTTGATCCGGTAAAATCCATTGAAAGCTTTACGGAAAAATATGGAGAAATGCCTATTTTAAATTATGCGCTTGGAATGTATTATCAGGATGTTTTTAATCACTACCAATCTAACTGGCTTATTTCCGACGAGGAACTGATTAATAATATAATCAAATATTTTCAAAAGGCTTTGGATGAAAAATGTTACGATGAATATTCATTAAGCTGTCTTGCTTCAAATTATTACAGAAATAATGATTTAGATTCTTCATCAAAAATTTATCAGAAGAAAGAAAAAGAATTTAACCTAAATACTACGGATAATTTTCATTACGGAATTGTTCTCTGGCTAAGTGGAAATCCAAAAAAAGGAATTGAATACGAAAAAAAATCTATAGAAGGTTATAATGATAATCCGGAATATCAGGTTGATTCATATATAGCCTGTGCAAGAATTTGTTTTTCAATTCCGGATTTTAAAAGTGCAGAGCAATTTCTTTCGGAGTGCAGAAATAAATATCCTGATGAATACAGAGTTTCGCAATACAGTGTAACTTTATATGCGCTTCAAGATGACAGGGAAAATACCATAAACGCAGCTCTTGAACTTTTAAAATATGGACCTTCAAATCCTACAACCTGTCAGCTTATTATGCAGGAATGCAATAATGCCGCAAGACCTGAACTTGCAATTGAATTCTTTAAGGAAGCGGTAAAGCTCTACGAAAACGACAGTTCAGCCTGCGAGAATTTGTATTTTCATTTTTCCTATGAATATTATCTTATGGGAAGGGCGGAAGACGCAAAGGAAATGGCTTTAAAAGCGCGTGTATATTTTGAAAAAAATAAAACGCTTACTACAGATATAGAACAATTATTGGAAGTTCTGTGCGGAGAGTAATTCAGGTACTGGAAGTAAACATATACCCTTGTTTATTCCATTTATATCAGATAAAATACGCTTATGACAGATATTGAAATTGCACAGAATAATGTGATGGAACCCATCACAAAAATTGCTGAAAAAATTAATATTTCTGAAAATCAGCTTGAGCTTTTTGGAAAGTACAAAGCAAAAATTACTTTTGAAGAATTAAGAACTCTTCAGGAGAAAGCTGCAAAAAATCCAGGAAAATTAATTTTGGTTACAGCTGTAACTCCAACACCTGCCGGAGAAGGAAAATCTACAGTTTCTATTGGATTGGTAGACGGCCTTCGCAAAATTGGAAAAAATGCTGTTGTCGCATTAAGAGAACCAAGCCTTGGCCCATGCTTTGGTGTAAAAGGCGGTGCCTGCGGTGGCGGATACGCACAGATAGTTCCAATGGAAGATATTAATCTTCATTTCACCGGTGACATTCATGCGATCAGTATAGCTAACAATCTCATATCTGCAATTATCGATAATCACATTCAACAGGGCAACGAATTAGGAATTGATCCAAGAACAATTACCTGGAAGCGCTGTGTAGATTTGAATGACCGTGCATTAAGAAATATTACGATTGGTCTTGGAGGAAGACTTCAGGGAGTTCCTCGCGAAGATCATTTTACAATTGCAGTTGCTTCTGAAATTATGGCAATTATTTGTCTTTCAAAAACAATTTCGGATTTAAAAGAAAGAATTGATAGAATTGTAATCGGTCAGAATTATGCACGCAAAAATATTACATTCGGTCAGTTAAAATGTACAGGAGCCGTTGCTGCATTATTAAAGGATGTAATCAGACCTAATCTTGTTCAGACTCTGGAAAAAACTCCTGCCTTTGTTCACGGCGGTCCGTTTGCAAATATTGCTCATGGCTGCAACAGTGTAAATGCCACATTATGTGCGCTTGCTTCCGGAGATTATGTAATTACAGAAGCAGGTTTCGCTGCCGACCTTGGTGCAGAAAAATTCTTAGACATTAAATGCCGAATGGCAAACCTTAAACCAGATGCAGTAGTTATAGTTGCAACAATTCGTGCACTCAAAATGCATGGTGGCGTTGCAAAAGCAGATCTTTCTAAGCCGGATACTGCCGCATTAAAAAAAGGTTTTGAAAACTTAAAGGTACATATCGAAAACATTGCAAAATTCGGACTCAAATCAGTTGTTGCAATTAATAAATTTATCACCGATTCTGATGAAGAAATTGAATGCTTAAAAGAATTATGCAAACAGAATGATTCTCAGGCAATTCTTACAGAAGGCTGGGGAAAAGGCGGAGAAGGTGCAAAAGAACTTGCCGCTGCTATTGCAGATTTGGCCGACAGCGGAAAATCAGATTATCATCCGCTTTATGAACTTGAATTACCGCTTGCTGAAAAAATCAGAAAAATTGCAAAAGAAATTTACCGTGCAAAAGATGTTGAATTTGATTCTGCAGCCTTAAAGAAAATAAAGAATTTTGAAGAAAACGGCTATGGCAACCTTCCGGTTTGTATAGCAAAAACTCAGAATTCAATCAGTCATGATCCATCTTTAATTTGTGCACCATCTGATTACGTTTTCCCAATCAGAGATGTACAGCTGTATGCAGGGGCAGGCTTTGTCGTTGCACTTGCAGGTGATATTATGACAATGCCGGGGCTTCCTAAGCTTCCAGCAGCACTTAACATAGACGTTAATGATGATGGAATTATCTCCGGATTATTCTAAGATTTAGACCCAGTAGCTCAGCTGGATAGAGCATTCCACGACGCTGCTCGCGTCGTGCCTAATTGGAAGATCGTGCGTTTGAATCGCTGCGATTCTTTTTGACATTTGTATTTTTTAGACCCAGTAGCTCAGCTGGATAGAGCATTCCACGACGCTATTCGCGTCGTGCCTAATTGGAAGGTCGTGCGTTCCTTTCGCTGCGATTCTTCTTTTGACATTTGTATTTTTTTTAGACCCAGTAGCTCAGCTGGATAGAGCATCCGCCTCCTAAGCGGAAGGTCGTGCGTTCGAATCGCATCTGGGTCATTTTTATATAAAAAAACACAAT
>JAEEGL014773408.1_pt1 | contig 16084 bp, 14 predicted proteins | sample 9134231 | NCBI WGS metagenome assembly JAEEGL01 (sample SAMN16246548, study PRJNA631951) | gut metagenome | biome: gut microbiome; feature: rumen; material: fiber-attached | host: Bos | place: Iran: Karaj | collected 2018-10
ACCCTACCATGACTTCGGAGTGTGTTCGAAACAACAACGGCACGTTGGATAAATTTGTGGGGGACTGTACCATGGCATTTTGGGGAGCACCCCTGGAAATGGAAGACCCGATTTATCACGCATTACTTTGTGCAAAGGATATTATTGACGGAGCGGCGGAACTTTCAAAGTCCTTTATGGAACGTTATGGCGTACCTTTAAATGTGGGAGTTGGTGTAAATTATGGGCCTGCAGTAGTAGGTGATATTGGTTCTGTGCGACGGAGAGATTACACCGCCATCGGTGATACGGTAAATACAGCATCTCGTCTGGAATCCAATGCCCCGGCCGGAAAAATCTATATCAGTAGAGAAGTTGCCAACCGTATGGGGGACAGGATTCGAACCACTTCCCTTGGTGCAACCATTAAGTTAAAAGGAAAAGCCGAAGGCTTTGAAGTATTGGAATTGGATGGGTTTAATTAAACCCATCCTTTTTTTTTGTTGACAGATTCGTAAAAAGGGGTTATATTAAGTGTACTAGGTAGGCTAATACACGCAAATCACAAATAATCACAAAATACGAAACACAAAACACAAAACCAAAATCCACTTGTGTATTAGCCAACGCCTAGACAAAAGGGACAGGAGAGTAGAAAGGAGGTGCCTATGCAGGTCATCAATTACCAAGATGGTCGTCCCATATATGAGCAGATTGTAGACTACTACAAACATTTAATATTGATGGGGGCCATGGAGACAGATGAACAGATGCCTTCAGTGAGAAGCTTGGCTGTAGATTTGGCAACGAATCCAAATACAGTGCAAAAAGCGTATGCACAGTTAGAACGAGAAGGGTTTATTTATACCGTTAAGGGGAGAGGGAATTTTGTGAAAGAGAATTCAAATCTGGTGTGTGCCAGGCAAGACGAAATATGTAATAAGATTTTAGAGCTTTTAAAAGAAGCAAAGGAAATTGGAATTAACCCGAAAGATATTTTAAAAACTGCTTCGGAAAGGATTGGAAATGATTGAAGTAAAGGGAGTATGTAAATCATTTGATGATATCACGGCTTTAAACAATCTTACTTTGAACATGAAAGAAGAGGAAGTGTTCGGTCTGGTAGGTACAAACGGTGCCGGAAAATCTACGCTTCTTCGTATTATGACAGGAGTGTTGAAAGCTGATAAGGGAGAAGTCATAGTTGATGGAAATCACGTATATGATAATCCCAAAGCAAAAGAAAACTTATTTTTGATTCCGGATGATCCGTATTATTTTCCCAATTCTACCGTGACAGAGATGATGGGATATTATAGTTCGGTATATCGAAAATTTGATAAAAATAAATTTACTTATTTACTTGAAAATTTTGACTTACAGGGAAATCGCAGAATTTCCACTTTTTCCAAGGGAATGCGAAAACAGTTGGCCATTCTTCTTGGAATCTGTTCAAATACCAAGTATCTTCTTTGCGATGAAACCTTCGACGGATTGGATCCGGTTATGAGACAGGCTGCCAAAATGTTGTTTGCAAAGGAAATGGATGAAAGAGGTTTGACGCCGATTCTAACCAGTCACAACTTGCGTGAATTAGAGGACATTTGTGATCATGTTGGTTTGGTCCATAAAGGTGGAGTGCTTCTTTCCAGAGAACTATCTGATATGAAATTGAATATTAGAAAAGTTCAGGTGGTATACCAAAACGAAGAGGAGCAGCGCAAGGCGGAAAGCCATATGGATATTTTGCTCCACGAAAACAGAGGAAAGGTTCATACCTATACGGTTCGTATGCCGGAAGCAGAGTTGGAGATGTGTTTTGAACATGTAAATACAATTTTGTTGGAAACTTTACCTTTAACATTAGAAGAAATATTTATTTGTGAAACGGAGGTGGTTGGTTATGACATCAAGAACATCATCTAAGCCGAAATCATCTCAGACTTATATTACAAGAAATCGGGTTTGGTTGATTTCTTTAATGACATTAATCGGATTTTTAGTTTATGTAGTAGGGTTCCTTTTAAAAGTAAGAGGAATCAAACACAGTATGGAAATATCATCCCCTACCTATTTGGTGACGTTACAAAATGATTTGTCCCATAACATAGTAACGTTTTTAGGAGGAAACAGGATTTCCACAGTGATTGCGGTGGTATTTGCAATCCTTTTGGGTCTTACATCCTTTAATTATTTGTATAAAAGCAAAACCATAGATTTTTATTTTTCCATTCCAGAGAAAAAAATGTCTTACTTTCGAGATGTGTGTTTCAACTCTATTATGATTTACACCATCATGTCGGTAGCATTTTATTTCATCTCCATCCTCTTTAGTGCAATCTTTGGATTGGAATTTACAAAAAATGTAGTGGAGAACATCCTTCAGGGATTTGTGTCAAATTATTTGTTGTTTTTGGCATATTACGGAATCTGTATTATGGCACAGGCTGTTTGCGGAAATACCTTTATCTCCATTTTGATGGCAGGATTTTTTGCAGTCATTGAACTGGCAATCAGAGCTACTGTAGGTTATATGAGTTTTACATTTTTTTCTACCTATAGTTCTTACGCAAATGGAAGTATTCCATTGATGGATAATTATGTGCCGGTGATTACCAGTCCTATCTACAATACTTTGGCTGAGAACTTTGGAACTTCCTGTATCCATAATCTGTTGATCGCTCTTGTAACCTTTGTTTTAACCTATTTTGCCTACAAGAATTACAAAGGAGAATTTGCAGGAAAGGCTGTGGTGTACAAAGGTGTCAGATATTTTCTCAAAGTTTGTACATCATTTTTGGCAGGTATTTGGGCAGCGATGTTAATTTTAATGGTTGTATCCTATGATTATTGGAATGAAAGAATCCCTTACACAATCTTAGGAGCATTGTTGGGAACGGTGATTATTTCTTCCATTTGTGAAATTGTGTTTGCCTTAGACATTCACGCGATGTTTAAACGTATTTGGCAGGCACCTATTGTAGCAGTGGCATGTATACTGTTTTGCATGAGTTTTTACAGCGATTGGTATGGCTATGATTCCTATGTGCCCGACAAAGAAGATGTAGTGGATTGTGCAATTGCCCTACATGGTGAAGCGGATTATCAGTATATTATTAGAGAATATTCTGGCCAACCTACTCTTGATAGCTCAACAGCAGTGGGATATGCAGCAGAGTACATGCATCTTCCCTATACCGATGATGTTATGACATTTGCAAAAATCGGTATGGAAACAGCTTGTCAGGGAGCGTCTGATACAGGATATTCAGAAGAATATAAGGATTCTTATATCTATAATGCTGAAATTATTTACCGTCTGAAGAATGATCATGTGGTATATAGAAGCATTTCCATCCCCGCAAAAATGGATGCAAATGTGTTAAATGCCATTATTGGTTCCGATGAATACAAATACACCAGTTTTACCTTGGACAATTTTGATAATTGGAGAAAGTTAACTGGCGGTTTTAATTCATTAAGTTTTGCAAGTTGTATGGATATTAAGATGACCGATGAGCAGATTGACGAGTTCGAGGAAGCATATCGAAAGGACTTAAAGCATTTTAATTATACAGTAGCTACCGAAAATACAATTTACGGAAACGTAACTTATGAAAAACGTATGAAAGTGGAACAATCAGATCCAGGCTACACCGGGGATGAATATGAGATCTTGTTTAGCCAGGGATTCCCGGTATATGAGTCCTTTGAGAATACCATTGCATTTTTGCAAAAGTATGAGATGTATGATACATGGGAAATTATTCCTCCGGAGTATGATTTCATTAATTATGTAGAAATCCAAAAAGATGATGAATCCACCTATGACGCAGCTAATGGATATTATCAGCAAACAGAAGGTACAGCCTATGTATATGACCAGGAGACAGTGGATGCTATTTCAGAAGCTGTGGTTCCTGCTTATGGAAATGGTTACAACTATCATTGGCATAATCCTTCATTGTACGCGGGATATTACATTTACTATCATATTTATGATGAAGAAAGCAACAGAACTTTTGCATTACGAAAAGACAATATTCCTCAGGAATTAGAAAACTTGGACTATCAATAAAAGATTTTCTATAAAATGAAATGAGCCCTTGCCGAGATTTCGGTAAGGGCTCATTTTAATGTGTGTGTTATTCTCCAAATACAGCTTTGTAATCAGCTACGAATTTTTCGATTCCCTGATCGGTGAGTGGATGCTTTGTCATCTGCTCTAAAACCTTGTAGGGAACAGTAGCAATATCTGCACCGGCTAAAGCACAGTCTGTTACGTGAATAGGATTACGAACAGAAGCAGCAATGATTTCAGTTTCGATACCGGCAACTGCAAAGATATCGGAGATTTCCTGAATCAAATCCACACCTCTGACGTTGATGTCATCCAATCTTCCTAAGAAGGGAGAAACATAGGTGGCTCCGGCACGAGCAGCCAAAAGAGCCTGGTTTGCGGAAAAGATTAAGGTGACATTTGTTTTGATTCCTTCGGAAGAAAGTACCTTTGTTGCCTTTAATCCTTCCACTGTCATGGGAATCTTAACAATCATATTGGGATGAATGGCAGCGATTTCGCGGCCTTCTTTAATCATTCCTTCAGCATCCTGAGTGGTTGCTTTTACCTCTCCGGAAATAGGTCCGTCAACAATGGAAGTAATCTCTTTGATCACTTCGTTGAAGTCTCTTCCCTCCTTAGCAATGAGAGAGGGGTTAGTGGTAACACCACAGATGATTCCCATATCGTTTGCTTTTCTGATTTCGTCTACGTTTGCTGTGTCAATAAAAAATTTCATGATGTAAGTAATCCTTTCTTTATATTAATGGTCGCCTTGACCATAGTAAGCGTTTGGACCGTGCTTCCGCATAAAATGCTTATCCTGCATTGCCTGAGGAGTGGTGTTGTCTCCCTTGGGATTTAAGATTTCCGTCATAAGATTCATCTTTGCCACTTCTTCCAAGACAACGGCGTTGTAAACAGCATTGTCTGCGTCTTTTCCCCAGGTAAAGGGACCGTGGTTTTTGCACAGTACACCGGGTACGTAATCTGGATTCAGATTCTTTTCGTTGAAACATTCCACAATGGATAATCCGGTGTTCTTTTCGTAAGCTTCCTCGATTTCTTCAGGGGTAAGATTTCTTGCGCAGGGAATCTCACCATAGAAATAATCAGCATGGGTGGTTCCGTAGCAGGGGATTCCTCTACCGGCCTGAGCCCATGCGGTTGCATGGGGAGAGTGGGTATGAACAATTCCTCCTATGGTGGGGAAAGCTTTGTACAATTCCAAATGGGTGGGAGTATCGGAAGAGGGATTTAATTTTCCTTCTACGCGATTTCCTTCCAAATCCATTACCACCATATCTTCAGGAGTAAGCTTGTCATAATCTACGCCACTAGGCTTGATTACAAAGTATCCGCTTTCACGGTCGATACCGGACACATTTCCCCAAGTATAGGTAACAAGATTTCGTTTGGGCAATTCCATATTTGCAAGATAAACCTGCTCTTTTAATTTTTCTAACAAAATCGTTCCTCCTTAGATACTTTCCACAGCAGCCTTTTCAATGGAAAGGCCGGCTGCATATCGCTTCATAAAGGCATTGAATCCTGCCATACCTTCTTTGGATGGATCCAAAATAACGCCTTCACTGTCTTTAAATACGTGATGATCCAAATAATCGGCCAAAGTTTCGCCATTTTCTTTTTTCATGGCATAGGCTGCCAAAAGAGCGCAACCCCAGGCACCGCCTTCACCGGCAGTTTCCATAACCTTTACCTTTAATCCTGTGGCATCAGCCATCACCTGTTGGCCAACACCTTTCGTTTTAAACAAACCACCGTGACCAAGGAGCATGTCGGCTTCGATTTGTTCTTCTTTAAAGAGAATGTCCAAACCGGTCTTTAATGCACCTAAGGAAGTGTAAAGGTGGGTTCTCATAAAGTTTGCAAGACTAAAGTTGTCATCGGGATGACGGACAAATAGAGGGCGTCCTTCGCTAAGTCCGGTGATATGTTCGCCGGAGAAGTAGTTGTAAGCCAAAAGACCGCCACAGTCAGCATCTCCTTCTAAAGCTTTGTTATACAATAAGCCGTAAAGCTTGTCTGGATCCAATTTGTTTCCACTAAGTTCTGCAAATTCTCCAAAAAGATGTACCCAGGCATTTAGGTCGGAGGTACAGTTGTTGCAATGTACCATGGCAACAGCTTCTCCGGAAGGAGTGGTTACCATATCAATTTCAGAGTGAGCTTTTTTTAGGGCATGTTCCAAAACCACCATTGCAAATACACTGGTTCCGGCTGAAACATTTCCGGTACGAACTCTGACAGAGTTGGTAGCTACCATGCCTGTACCGGCGTCACCCTCCGGCGGGCAGAGAGAGATTCCCACACGGAGGTCGCCACTGGGATCTAAGCGGAGGGCACCTTCTGAGGTAAGTACTCCGGCGGGGGTTCCTGCCGGTAATACCTTTGGTAAGATATCACTTAGATTCCATGAAAATCCATAAGAGGATATGTGATCATTGAATTTCTTTAACATGTTTGCATCGTAATCCAAGGTTTTGGAGTCGATGGGGAACATTCCTGCAGCATCTCCGATACCGGCTACTTTTTCACCGGTAAGCATCCAGTGAACATAGGCATCCAAAGTAGCGAGATAAGAAATGTCCTTTACATGTTCTTCTTTATTTAAGATGGCCTGATATAAGTGAGCGATGCTCCAACGTTGAGGAATGGCAAAATGAAACAATTTGGTCAGTTCCTCGGAAGCGGGGCCGGTAATGGTATTTCTCCAGGTCCGGAAAGGGACTAAGAGATTTCCTTCTTTATCAAAGGCCAAATAACCATGCATCATAGCGGAGATACCAATGCCTCCGATGTTGGTTAAGGTTTCGCCGTACTGTGAAAGTACATCAGCTTTTAAGTTTGCATAAGCATCACGAATGCCTTCCCATACGTCATCTAAAGTATAGGTCCAAATACCGTCAGTAAGACGGTTTTCCCAATCGTGATTTCCCTGAGCAATGGGAGAGTGGTCATCACCGATTAATACGGCTTTGATACGGGTGGAACCAAATTCGATTCCTAAATAGGTATTTGCGTTTTGAATCCAAGACTGGATGGTTGTTTTATCTGCGCTCATAAGTTCCTCCTATTTACGAAATGCTACTTCGTTCCAACGTAATTCGTTTCTCAATCCACGAATGGTAGTATTGGCATCGATATAAACGACTTCAATTCCCATAGCAGCTGCCCAATCAGCCATCTGCTCTGTGGTTAAATCGTAGGTAAAGGCGGTATGATGAGCTCCGCCGGCATAAATCCAGCTTTCAGCACCGGTCTGAAGTGAAGGTCTGGGAGTCCAAAATGCAGTTGCAACAGGAAGTTTCGGCATGGGCTTTTCTGTCTTTTTCACATCAACTTCATTGATAATGAGACGGAAACGGTCGCCCAAATCAACCAATGAAGTGGCAATACCTTCTCCTTCTTTTGCAGTAAATACCAAACGGGCAGGATCTTCTCTGTCACCCATGGACAAAGGACATACTTTGATACCGATAGGACCGTCGGAAATGGTAGGGCATACTTCCAACATATGGGCCTGAAGGATACCTTCCTTACCGGGAACAAGATTGTAGGTATAATCTTCCATGAAAGAAGTTCCTTTGGCATCTTTTTTGCCTTCGGTCATAATCTTCATCAAACGAACCATAGCAGCGGTTTTCCAGTCACCTTCGGCACCGAATCCGTAACCTTTTTCCATAAGGCGCTGAATTGCAAGTCCGGGAAGCTGCTGTAAGCCACCTAAGTCACCGAAGTGGGTAACAATAGCCTGGTAGTTTTTCTCTTTAAGGAATTTTTCAAATCCCAATTCAATCTTTGCCTGAACAGCAACGTGATTTCTAAATTCAGCGGCATCTCTTCCTTCTAAAAGGATGTCGTATTTGTCATAGTATTCATCTGTTAAGGCTTCCATATCACCTTTGGATACGGCATCAACATATTCTACGATTTCATTTACGGGGTAAGCATCTACTTCCCAACCGAATTTAATCTGAGCCTCAACTTTGTCGCCTTCTGTAACGGCAACGTTTCTCATATTGTCCGCTACACGAACTACACGGATATGAGAGGATTCCATAATACCGATAGCAGTACGCATCCAAGAAGCGATACGATTTTGAACGTTTTCATCAGCCCAGTGACCCATGATGACTTTTCTTTCGATGCCCATGCGGGTAACGATGTGTCCGTACTCTCTGTCACCGTGAGCAGACTGGTTTTCGTTCATAAAGTCCATATCAATGGTGTCGTAAGGAATTTCCTGATTGAACTGTGTGTGTAAGTGAAGCAAAGGCTTGCGATACTCAGATAAGCCTAAAATCCAAGACTTTGCAGGTGAGAAGGTGTGCATCCATGTGATGACACCGGCAACTTCAGGATCGTTGTTAGCATCTGCAAATGTTTTACGAATCGTAGCGTTGTCGATTAAGGTAGGTTTCCAAACCACTTCATAGGGCAAACGGCCGGATGTATTTAATTCTGCAACGATCTGCTTTGCGTGAGCAGCAACGTTTGCAAGACATTCATCTCCGTATAAATCCTGTGAACCGGTTGCAAACCAAAACTTGTAATTTTTCTTCTCCATTTTATATTTCCCCCTTTTGGATGTTTCATTGTTAGTTTCAGTATATTCTCAAAAAATGGAAAAAACCATTTCCTGTAGAGATTAAAAAAATTGAAAAAGTTTTCTTTTTCGACTTTAAAAATTCATAGCCTTGGGTGTATGATTGTCCTATGGAAAAATATTTGGAAACACAATTTGACAACATCATAGAAAATTCCATGCCCGTTTCGGATGAGTTGGATACCTTTGGACTTATTAGTTTGGAGTATTCCAAGCATGTGGAGGAAAAAAAGACCTATCCCTTGGATGGAAGCCAGCCGGTATTTGCTGTATGTTGGAGGGAAGATGTGGGACGAAATGTCTGCTCTACCTTACGACCGGTGGCTATGCCATATTCCGTGTCCAAACGCTTCCCTTTAGGTTGCAGGACGCAGCTTCACACCCACGATTATATTGAATTGGGCTATGTGATTTCAGGGACGTTTCGCCAGTCGATTTTGGGAAAAGAGGTGGTGTTTACACAGGGAGATTTGTGTCTCATTGACAAAAACTGTGTCCATCAGGATTTCTTGGACGAATGCGACGCCCGTATGATTTTTATGGGGATTTCAAAGGAAGTCTTTGAAGATATTATGAGCCGAAAATATGCCAATGACCGTATTTTGCAGTTTTTGCAGTCGGCGCTGTTGCAGCAGAAGAGCTTGCTTCAGTATCTTCATTTCAAACCCTATCCCGGCACGGACGAAAAAATGCGGGAGAATATGAACCTTTTATTAAAGGAGTTGGATAACTTTGACGGAGCCTCAGATCTGATTTGTCGAGGACTTTTGATTCGTATCTTTCAGCTTTTGGGAACCGGATATGAGTTCTCTTTGTCCAGAGAGTTGAAAAAGGCCAAGAACTGGCTGTTCTACGAGGAAATCACCGATTATATAAAGGTGAATTATAAAAGTGTTTCATTGGAAGAACTCTGTGAAAAATTCCATTTTCAACAGGATTATTTCGCCAGACTTTTAAAGAAGCAAACAGGAATGACCTTTATCGGCTATGTCCAGGACATTCGTTTGGAAGAGGCAAAGCGCCTTTTGTTGGAAACGGATATGGCGGTTGAGGATATTTCAGAAGCGGTGGGCTACCAAAACAAAGGATATTTTTATCGTATTTTTGAAAAGAAGTTTGGCTGCACACCGGCAAAGATGAGAAAGTAAGGAACAAAGATGGAAATTACACCCATTGCATATATTCATAACGATTTTAAAGAAAAATTTGGCATCCCCCGTCAGAGCAATCTGGTGGATGAAGTGGAGAGCTCCATTGAATTTGTGGGAGAATATGCCAGAGAAGACGCCTTAAAAGGTTTGGAAGACTATGATTACATTTGGGTGATTTTTGGTTTTTCAAAAAATCATCAAAGACCTTTTTGTGCTACGGTAAAACCACCCAGACTGGGAGGACATGAGAGAAAGGGTGTATTTGCCACCCGAAGTCCGTTTCGTCCCAATAATATGGGACTTTCTTCTCTTCGTTTAAAAAGGGTGGAAGGGACGGTGTTGTATGTAACAGGGGCAGACCTTTTAGATGGTACTCCCATTTATGATGTTAAGCCCTATGTGCCTTTTTCCGATGCCCATCCTGAGGCAAAAGCCGGATTTGTGGATGAGCGACCTTGGCAAAACCTTCCGGTGGATTTTTCTGAGGAGCTTTTAAAGCAGATACCAAAGGAAAAACACGCCGCACTTTTGCAGGTCCTTTCTTTGGACCCCAGACCGGCCTATGACAGAGGTGTGGAAAGAGAGTACAAGCTGGCCTTTGGTCAGTGGGATATTACCTTTGAGATTCAAAATGAAACCATTGTGGTGGTTGGGGTAAGTCCCTACGAGAAAGAAGGAAACTAAATGAAGTGTGTAATTGTTTGCGGAGCTACCATTTTGGATTATGAAAAGGCGGCTTCCTATATAGAAAAAGAAGATTTTGTCATTGCCTGTGACAGCGGCTTGTATCATACCAAATCTTTGGGCGTGGAACCGGATTTGATTGTGGGGGATTTTGATTCCCATCCAAAGCCGGATACAAAAGGAGAAATCATTGAACTCCCTCGGGAAAAGGATGATACGGATTCTGTGTTTGCGTTAAAAGAAGGAATCAAGCGGGGCTTTGAAGAGTTTTTGTTTCTAGGAGCTTTGGGAAAGCGCTTTGACCATGGATTTGTAAACGTATCCTCTCTTTTAATGCTGGATAGCATCGGGAAAAAGGGAATGATTGTAGACGATTATTGTGAAATGGAAGTGATTTCTTCGGAAGCTTATGTTTCAGAAACCTATCCTTATTTTTCTCTTTTGAATATTTCCGGAGAGAAAAACGATATTTCCATTTCGGGAGCAAAGTTTCCCTTAGACCACAAAGAGATTACCCCGGAATACCAATACGGGGTGAGCAACGAAGTTCTGCCAAAGGAAACCGCCCATATTGTGGTGCACAAAGGACGCATCCTTTTGGTTCGGGATTTTGATTAAGAAAACAGGATTACAATTAGGAATTAAAATGGTAAAAATTGATTTGATCACAGGATTTTTAGGATCCGGAAAAACGACATTTATAAAAGAATATGCTTCCTACCTCATTTCCCAAAAGCAAAACATCGGTATTTTGGAAAATGACTTCGGTGCCGTAAATGTGGATATGATGGCATTGAAGGAATTGGAGGGAGAGTACTGCGAACTGGAAATGGTGGCCGGTGGCTGTGATGCGGACTGTCACAGAAGACGGTTTAAAACCAAGTTGATTTCTATGGCAATGTTGGGCTATGACCGGATTTTAGTGGAACCCTCCGGCTTGTATGATGTGGATGAATTCTTTGATGTCCTTCGGGAGGAGCCTTTAGACAAATGGTACGAAATCGGTTCTGTTATCGCCGTAGTGGACGGCGGTTTGGAAGATAGTTTGTCTGCAGAAGAAGATGGGATTTTGGCTTCGGAAGTTGCAAATGCCGGTGTGGTAATCTTAAGCAAGATGGATTTGTATGAGCCTTTGGTGGGAGAAAAAACGCTGGCTCATATTAACCATGCTTTGGAAGGTGTAAAGTGCAGCCGGAGATTTTCTATGGAGGATGTACTTTACAAAGTAGACGCCTACTCAAAAGAGGAGTTTGCAAAAATAGAAAATGCAGGCTACCATCTCAGTGATTATGAAAAAATGTTTGCATCTGTGTTTGAAGCTTTTCAAACTGTATATGTAATGGATAAAAAATTAAAGCGCCATCAGATCGAAGAGGGCACCAAGCAGTTGTTTTTGGGTGAGGCTGTAGGAAAAGGTAGAGTCTTTCGTATCAAAGGATTTTTCTTTGAGGATGGCTGGTGGGAATTTAATGCAACCAAAGAATGTCAAACCCTAAAAAAAATCACCGATGGACAAGATGTAATCATTGTCATCGGTGAAAATATATTGGAAGAGGATGTACTTACATCTTTCCAATTGTAGTTTGATTTTTCCCGTTTCTCTTTGAGGTGTAAAGGGCTTTGTCTGCAACGGCCAATACTTCATCAAAGGGAACGGAGCCGTAACTGGTAACCAGTCCTGCGCTGATGGTAAAGTGCTCATCTGTAAAATCGTAGGATTCTTGCTCAAAGAGCATTCGGAATTCTTCCATTTGGGCACGGTGTTTTGTAATATCTTCGTCTAAGAATAAGAATAAAAATTCTTCTCCGCCGAATCTGGCTACAATCACTCGCTTTGTATCAAGCTTTTGGCTAACGGTATAAATCCGTCGCAACACTTCGTCTCCGTTTTCGTGACCGTAGGTATCGTTTACGTGTTTAAAGTTGTCAATGTCAGTCATTGCAATAGAGATGGGACGATGCAGGCTTAAGTCTTTGAACATCTTTACTAAGTAGTTATCAATGTAATAACGGGAGTATAACTTGGTTAATACATCGTGTTTTAAACGCTCTTCGTAGGCCCGTTGCTTTTCGTCACTTTCTTCGATTAAATTTTCTGCATTATCAAAAAAGTTGTAGATAATGTTGGAAGCGTGGTAAATCAGGAAAAACAGAGCGATGGTAATAATTCCACATTCAATAAAGAATTCATCGTTGGGCTGTTCGTAGATTTCCAATCCACATCCTACAATAGTAGAAATGCAGGAAATAAGTAGCAGTACTCTTTGAATGAGATGATTCTGAAATACAACAGAAAAGAATATTCCAAAGCAGGGGGCTAACCATACTACCACAAAGTAGCCGTGGAAAATACCAATAATACTGCCCATACAGGTCAGTCCCACTGAGCAAAGCCAGTTGGAAAAGTTTTCCGAATATCCGTAGGAAGTATTTACGATGTTGCACACAATAAATATGATTCCGTTAATGATAAACGGAGTAACGACTCTTACAAAAAAGTAAATCCTAGAAGAGTATAGGAAATTGTCGGTGTATAAAAAGAATAAAAAGAATATGAAATCAAAAATTCCGCACAGCACCCAGCCATATAACATGAAATCCACCATGAGTGCACGCATCTTCTTTACGTTTAGCTTCATTATAGTATGTTCCCCTCAATGCACGAATAAATACAATTTATGTACTTTTTGTATGTAATTAGTTTAACATAATACCGATGGCATGAAAATATGGAAAGGGAACCAAATGAGCAAAAATGAAAGAAAAATGATTGAAAATGATTAAAAAATTGCGAAAAAAATATAAAAAGAAAGCCGGTTATAAATAACCAGCTTTCAGGGGAGAGTGATATGAAAAATTTCATAGCTCAAAAGGATTCTGCACAAAAACCTCAAGAGCAAAAGTATAATATCACAAAATCTTTTGAAATGCTCGCTTTTTTTGTATTTTGATGTTTTTTGCAAGGTTTTTATATCTTCAGAGTTTAGTATTGCAATAATCTATACAAACACGACGAAAATATATAGATTTTTGTATACTTTTTGCTTTTCTATTATCATAGTAGAGTGATGTCAGAGCGAAAAAAATATAGGAAAAATCAAAAAAATCAAAATGTGAAAAAACTGTGTCCTTTCTGTGTCCTTTAGAGTGTTACTATAATTACACATTACGGGGGACGTGATATGGGCGGTGAATTCTTTTTACTTCAACTAATTGCACATTTCTTGGTTGTAGGAAGCACAAACGTGTTCGCAATCAGCGTTAAAGCACTAGGCGTTGTTGCTGTTTTGGGCCTTCTTATAACCGAAGTTGAAAGTAGAAAGGATTCGACTAATCGCCAAAATCGGGACGAGTTTTAATTATATAACAAAAAGCAGAGCAACAGGCTCTGCTTTCAGAGTGAAGTGAAAGGTCGTAATTACTGCGGCCTTTTTCTCTTATGTTAAATTATTTATAATCAGAAATCCTTGTGTATAATTAACAATAAACATAACGGATATAAAAATCACCCTATTTTTTATCAAAAAAAACAGGGTGATTTTTTGTTTTGCTTTTTATTAAATTTGAAGTAAGCAAAAGTTTGCAGTCTACAGTAAAAGATTTAATAGATGAAATGAGGTAAAAGAAATGGCACAGTTGAATTTGTATGATTACGAATTGAAACATATGGATATTTTACGAAAATTAGCACCTGAATGTATGGTTTTGCTAAAGAGTGATGGAAGTTTTCCTCTTTTAAAACCTGAGACGATAGCTGTGTATGGTAATGGTGCAAGACATACAATAAAAGGTGGAACGGGATCTGGTGATGTAAATGTAAGACATTATGTGACAATTGAAGAAGGACTTGAAAAAGCTGGCTTTACGATTAGTACAAAGGCGTGGATGGATGCGTATGACAGTTGTTATGAACAAGCACGCAAAGAGTTTAAGGCAGGAATTAAAGCAATGATTGCAGAAAAAGGTTTATCTGCAATTATGCTCGGTATTGGAGCAGTAATGCCGGAACCGGAATATGAGTTCCCAATTAATGGGGATGGAGATGTGGCCATTTACGTTTTATCTCGTAATAGTGGCGAGGGATCTGATAGACAAAATGTGAAAGGCGATTTTATGATGTCTGACACAGAAATCAGAGACATTAGAGCAATCAATCAGAAGTATTCAAAATTTATGTTGGTATTAAATGTAGGAGGGGTTGTGGATCTTTCTCCTGTTATCAATGAGCTCAAAAATGTCTTGTTATTATCACAAACAGGTATGGCAGTGGGAGATTCGTTTGCAGATGTGTTGCTGGGAAAGAGTTATCCATCAGGAAAATTAGCATCGACCTGGGCATCATATAAAGAATATTGCCAGGAGGGTGATTTTGCAGAAACAGATGATACCAGGTACAAAGAAGGTATTTATGTGGGATATCGTTATTTTGATACGATAGGAAAGAAGCCGATGTTCCCATTTGGGTATGGTTTGTCATTTTCAACTTTTACGATTACAAGCAAAAAGGTTTCTATAGATAAAACAAATATAATTGTTTCGGTTAAAGTAAAAAATGAAGGTAAATGTATAGGAAAAGAGGTTATTCAGCTTTATGTAACAGTTCCGGAGGAAAAACTAAATCAACCATATCAGATGTTGGCAGCATACGCAAAGACAAAAGAATTGCAGCCGGGGGAAGAGGATGTTGTTGAATTGGTCTTTAGTATGGAAGAACTTGCATCTTTTGATAATGAAAGATGTGCGTATGTGTTAGAAGAAGGAGATTACATATTACGTGTTGGAAACAACAGTCTCGATACTACTTCGTTTGCGGCTGTTCGAATTTCCGAAACAGTAGTTGTGAAGCAAGTAGAGCATGTGGGAGGAAAGCCTGACTTTAGTGATTATAGAATTGACAGAAAGATATGCACTGCGAAATCAGAAAGTATTGATGAGCATGCAATCTATTTGATTCCTACAGATGCTTTTGAAAACAAGGAGATTAAAATCTCTAAAGTAAGTAAAGAAGTGGAGGCAATGGTATCCGAATTTACAGACGAGGAATTGGCGTATACGTGTATAGGCGGATTTCAGGATGAAGGTAGTAAGAATTTTATTGGAAATGCAGCGTATCATGTTGCCGGAGCTGCTGGGGAAACAGCGAAAATGTTGGATGAAAAAGGAATAGGCTATCTTGTGATGGCAGATGGACCTGCCGGACTTCGTTTAAGTCGTAAATATGGTGTAGACGAAAATGGCATGTATTCCCTTGATAATAAGGGACTGGAGGAAATGGCAGAACTATTGCCGGAAGAAGCATTAACGTTGTTCCAGCTGGATAAGAAAATGGAAGAGCGTCATGGTGAAGTCTTTGAGCAGTATTGTTCTGCAATTCCGATTGGTACAGCAATTGCTCAAAGCTGGAATGATGAGTTAGCAGAACAGTGCGGTAATCTGGTTGGTAGTGAAATGGAACGATTCTCCATTGATTTATGGCTCGCTCCAGCTCTTAACATTCATAGAAATCCTTTAATTGTAAGAAATTTTGAGTATTATTTAGAGGTTCTTCTTATTAGTGTAAAGATGGCAGCTGCTATAACT
>JAEEGL012456900.1_pt1 | contig 16083 bp, 11 predicted proteins | sample 9134231 | NCBI WGS metagenome assembly JAEEGL01 (sample SAMN16246548, study PRJNA631951) | gut metagenome | biome: gut microbiome; feature: rumen; material: fiber-attached | host: Bos | place: Iran: Karaj | collected 2018-10
CGATGCTCACCTTTTCCCCTGCTGCATCTTCCGGAATCCCGCCACCGCTTTTTCCGGCATGAAATGAGATGGAAAGGATCAAAAGCGCAAAAGTAAGGCCCGTGTATGGCAGCATCAGGCCGGCAAATTCGCTGAAACTCATCCCTGAAAGGCTGTAGAGATAAAGATTTTGCGGATTTCCTACCGGTGTCAGCATACTGCCAAGGTTAGCCGCCAGTGTCTGCAAGGCTATGATTGGGATCAGCAGTTCTGTTCGCCCTAGCCTGCCCATGATAAAAATCGTAAACGGCACGAATGTGAGAAGCGCCACGTCGTTGGTAATCAGCATGCTGAAGAAAAAACAAAGGAAGACCAGCACAGCCTCAAGCTGCCACATTTTGCGAGTCTTTGCCAGCAGACTCCTGCCCACATCGTCAAAAAATCCTATCTGCTTGAAACCTTCCATTACCACCATCAGGCTCCAGAGGATACCCAGCGATTTGAAATCAATATAGCCCAGATACGCTGCGCTCGGATGAACAAAAAGCCCGGAAACAGCTGCGGCTGCCCAGGCTATTGTTAGTATGGTCTCTTTTTTTACAAATCGGATAATCTTTTGCATTTTACTACTGTATTACGCCTCCGCCCATCACAAAGCCGGCCTCGTCGTAAAATACGGCCGACTGGCCCGGTGTGGCGGCTCTGACAGGTTCGTCAAAAACAATTTTCAGCTCGTCTTCCCCCACCATTTCAAGTGTGGCGGCCTGCGGAGCGTGGTGATATCTGATTTTTGCAATGCAGCGGGCAGTATCTCCGATTTTCATCTCCGGAATGCCCATAAAATTCAGCCTGCGGCACATCACTTCGCGTCCAAAAAGCGGCTCTTCATCTCCCACCACCACTGCGTTCTTTTCCTTGTCGATTTTCAGAACAAATGCCGGGCGGCCCAAAGCGATGCCCAGGCCTTTTCTCTGCCCTATGGTGTAGTGGATGATACCTTTGTGTTTACCTACGGATTTTCCGTCTTCAGTCACAAAGTCTCCCGGACCTGCCAGCCCTTCTTTGGCGTTTTTCTCGATAAAATCGCCGTAGCTGCCCTCAGGCACAAAACATATCTCCTGAGAATCCTTTTTGTCTGCTACCGAAAGCCCGTTCTTTCGGGCTATTTCGCGCACTTCGTCCTTGGAGTAGCTCCCCAGTGGCATGAGAGTTTTTGAAAGCTGCTCCTGCGTCAGGCGGTAGAGCATGTATGTCTGATCTTTTTCCGCATGCTTTGCGGTTTTGACCGTAAATCTGCCGTTATCCAGCTTTTCGATAAAGGCGTAATGCCCTGTTGCCACATAGTCTGCCTCCAGCACCTGCGCGTAGTAGAGCATTCTGTGCCACTTCACGTACCTGTTGCATTCCACGCAAGGATTTGGCGTGTGGCCTGCGATGTATTCATCAATAAACGGCTCGATGACGTATTTGTTGAACATCTCTTCGCAATTCAGCGCATAGTACGGTATATCAAGTTTTGTGGCTATCCGGCGCGCATCGTCGATTTCGCAGCATCTGCTTTCGCCCTCGCCGTCCGGGGACCAGGTCCTGAGCGTAATGCCGATGACCTCGTGCCCCTGCTCCTTGAGCAGGTACGCCGCAACAGCGCTGTCCACGCCACCGGAAAGGCCCACTAATACTTTTGCCATATCGGTTTCCTCTGATTTATCCCTTTATTTTCGTTCGTTCAAAATTCGTTCAAATACTAAGGCTCAATGATATTGAAGAATTTCTGATCGTTAAAGCCTGTTACCCCTTCCAGCAGCTTGGAAAGCAGAGTGGTATCGCCGCTCTGAGTCACAAACTTTTTGATTGATTCCTCGTCCTTGCGGCAAATAGCAAAGAGTCCTGCCTTGTTTGTCGTCCAAGTGGTATCCGGATTTTCGAGCTGCTTGCCCTGCTGATACAGGACTACACCGTTTTTAACGTACAAAACGTATGTTGAATCCGGAAGAACAATATTGGCAGTGAAGGTCAGATCCTGGATTTTCATTGTATCCGTAACGATTCCCAGATACTGCAGGATCATAGGCGGAGTCATGTGAGAAGCAAGTCCGCCGCCGGTGGCTGCTGCTCTTGTGGATTCATCCGTATTGGTGCCGAAACGAAGTTCCTGTGCTGCGCACATATAAGCGTTTCTCCAGGTTCCGCTTTCTGCCTGGTAGCCCAGCTGTTCCAGCGCATCCGCACAGAGAAGTCTTGCATCCGTATTGGTCGGATCCGCATAAACCAGCACATTGGTAATTTCAGCTACCCACTGGTATTCGCCCTTGTCGTAATCCGCTTTTGCTTTTCTCAGAACTTCCTTTGTGTCTCCCAGATATTCCACATATTTCTTGGCACTTTCAGCCGGCTCCAGCTGTCCCAGATGTACAGGGTTGCCGTCGTACCATCCCATATATTTCTGATATACTGCCTTGGAATTGTGAGCAACAGTGCCATAGTACTGTCTGGTGTACCATACCTTTTCCAGTTCATCCGGCAGCTTGATCATATGAGCGATTTCCGTGCTTGTGTAGCCCTGATTGAGATAGTAGAGCGTTTGGTCGTTGATGAATTTGTAAACAGCTGCAGTGTTTGTGATATATTCTCTGATATTGGCGTTATCCCAGTGCGGCCAATTGTGCGCCTGGAATACCACTTCAGCCTTGTCTCCATAGAGCTGCAAAGTCTCCATCAGATATTCCGCCCATGCCTGTCCGTCACGCACCTGAGCACCTCTGAGCGTATAGAGGTTGTGGAGTGTTCCTGTGCAGTTTTCGGCCATCCACAAAGCATTCTTCTGTGGGAACCAGGTGTTCATCTCGGCCGGAGCCTCGGTTCCCGGTGTCAGCTGGAATTCCATCTCCACGCCGTCCACAGTCAGCTTCTGACCTGTTTCGGTGATGATGGTGTTTGGTGAAATATATGATGTATTGCCCTTGGACTGGCCCATTCCGATGCCGATACAAAGGGAGCCTGTCTCGTTAGCTTCAAGAATCGTACCGTACTGGTAAGATGCGCGTCTTCCCATGGCATTTCCGGCAAATACGTTCTCGGAAACAGCGTGTTCTTCAAAGCCTTCCGGTGCGACAATCAGGATGCCCTCGTTAGCTACCTGCTCTTCAGACACGACGCCCTGAACGCCACCGTAGTGGTCAACGTGGGAATGTGAATACATTACGGCTTTGATCGGATAATCTCCGAGGTTTTCCTTGACCAGTTCGTAAGCCGCCTTTGCGCACTCAACGGTCATCAGAGGGTCGTATACTATCCAGCCCGTATCACCTTTGATAAATGTGATGTTGGACATATCATAGCCTCTCACCTGGTAAATCCCGTCCACGACTTCAAACAATCCGTAGATATGATTGAGCTGTGCATTTCGCCAAAGGCTTGGATTTGCAGTGCTTGGCGCATCTTTGTCCAAGAATGCATAAGCCGACTGGCTCCATGCCACCTTTCCGTCTTCCGTCTTGATCTCCAGCTTGTTCGGAGCTACGATCAGACCTCTTTTAGCATTTTCCAGTTCACGCTTGTCGTCAAAGTCCAGCAGCGCATATACCTGATCGTTCGCATCGATGGTGTATTGCGAAGCCTCTTTGGTATCGGTGGTGAGGCCCAGGTCCTGAGTTCCGCAGGCTGTGAGCAAAAGTGCAGAAGCAAGTGCGATACTTAGCAGTGTCTTTTTCATTTTTCGATTCCTTTCCTTAAATTATAGTTACTCCAATATATTTTTGATTTTTATTTGATAACGTGTTTTGATTATGCGCCTTTTTTACTTTGAGAGGAGGCAAACGCACTCCGTGTGCTTTGAAAACGGAAAATTGTCATAGGCCTGCAGCACCCTGGCGCGATAGCCGTAATATTCCTGCAGGTAGACGATGTTTTCGGCCAAAGTCTTGGGATTGCAGGAAATATAAAGGATTTCTTTGGTGCCGTAGGCTGCGATTTTGTCCAGAGCCTTTGGCAGGATGCCCATGCGCGGCGGATCCACCACGATAACATCCGGTTTTTCGTTGGTGCGGTCGATTGCTTCGAACACATCGCCTGCGATAAATTCGCAATTTTCAAGGCCGTTGAGCAGAGCGTTGGCTTTTGCGGACTCCACCGCATCTTCCACGATTTCGATGCCCACCACTTTTTTTGCTTTCAGCGCCAATATTTGAGAAATGGTGCCGGTGCCGCAGAAAAGGTCGAATACGTTTTTGCCGCTGTAGCCTGTTTCATCCCCGCTGCCGCCTGCGGGCTTTAAAAGCGAAAGCGCATTCATGTAGAGGCGCTCCACTGCAGGAATATTGGTCTGAAAAAACGAAAATGCGCTGACTTTGAACTTGAGTCCGCATATTTCTTCGTTGTAATAGTCCCTGCCCTCCAAAACCTTGACTTCATCGGGATATACGGCATCTGCCAGGCGGTCATTTATTGTGTGTAATATTCCTATAATAGTATTGTTTAGTTTTTCTTGAACGTTTTTCAGAGCTGCCGTGAATGCTTCCTCGTCAAACTCCGTCTGAGAAGAAGTCACTACATTGACCAGCAGTTCTCCTGTCCTCTGCCCCCATCTGATGATAAGATTTCGCATCAGGCCAATGTGATTTTTCGCATTGTATTTCGGATATCCTTTTGCGATGCAAAAATCCAGCACCGCCCTCAGGATGATATTAAAATCCTCGTGCACCAGCTGACAGGAGTCCACAGTTACGATGGACATAAAATGCTTTTTCCGGTGCATTCCCAGAGTCATTTCGCCACCTTTTTCAAGGTCGCCGAAGGTATATTCCATTTTGTTGCGATAATGGTAAATCTGCGGCGCTCTAAATATGTCTTCGCTTTTGAAAGGCTCCTTCAGTTTGGAAAGATCCGCACCTTTTGAATGCATCAATTTCAGCACTTCTTCGCCTTTGGCAAGAGCCTGTTCTTCATAAGGCACGCCCTGGTAGATGCAGCCCCCGCAAAATTCTTTGTGCGGACATTCAGGGAGCGGATTTACGCATTCCGCTGTCCCTTTATCGTTAAAATCTGCCATATTTGTCGTAAAACTCCTTTTTGTATTCGAGGAATCTGTCTTCTTCGATTGCTTTTCTGATTTCGCCCATCATATGGATGAGGAAATACAGGTTGTGATTTGAAAGCAGCATGGCCGACAGCATCTCATCTGCCTTGAACAGATGTCTGAGGTAGGCTTTGCTGTAGTTGCGGCATGTATAGCAGTCGCATTCCGCATCCAGCGGCGACCAGTCACGTTCGTAGCGGCTGTTTTTGATATTCACTCTGCCTGCAGAGGTCATAGCCAATCCATGGCGGGCGATGCGGGTTGGAAGTACGCAGTCGCACATATCGATACCGTGCTCGACTGCCTCGAAGAGATAGTCCGGCGAGCCCACGCCCATCAGGTAGCGAGCCTTGTTTTTCGGGAGGTAGTCGATACAGTCGTCGAGGACTTCGATCATCAGGTCCTTAGGTTCGCCTACCGAGAGCCCGCCCACAGCATAGCCCGGCAGGTCCATATCCGTAACGATTTTGGCGCTTTCGCGTCTCAGGTCTTTGTATGTACCGCCCTGCATAATGCCGAAAAGCGACTGACGCTCCCAGTCGTGATGCGCATCCTTGCAGCGTTTGAGCCAGCGCATGGTGCGCTCCATGGAGTTTTTCACATAGTTATAGTCCGCCGGATAAGGAGCGCATTCGTCAAATGCCATCATGATATCCGAACCCAGCGCATTCTGAATTTCGATGGCCTTTTCAGGCGTGATGACATGAGGTGAGCCATCGATATGAGAACGGAATTTTACTCCTTCTTCCGTGATCTTTCTGAGTTTACCAAGAGAAAATACCTGGAATCCGCCGCTGTCTGTCAGGATAGCGCCGTTCCAGTTCATGAATTTGTGAAGTCCGCCGGCCTCGCGAACGATTTCGTGGCCCGGTCTGAGATAGAGATGGTATGTGTTGGAGAGAATGATGCCGGCCCCCATTTCCGCCACCTGCTCAGGTCTCATGGCCTTGACGGTAGCCTGGGTGCCCACCGGCATAAATACCGGCGTCTGGATGTCTCCGTGAGGAGTGTGAAGAATCCCGCGTCTTGCCTTGGTCTTCTTACATTCTTTGATAAGTTCGTATGTTACTGCGTGTTTCATAATCTTCCGAGGGAAAACAGCCCTCGCTCCTTTCTACAGAATGATGCATGCATCGCCATAGCTGAAAAATCTGTATTTCTCTGCCACAGCCGTATTGTAGGCTTCTATCATCTTTTCTCTGTCGTAGAGTGCCGAAACCAGCATCAAAAGTGTGGATTTTGGCAGGTGGAAGTTTGTGATCAGGCAGTCCACCATTTTGAAACGGTAGCCCGGATAGATGAATATATCCGTGCTGGCTCCTCCGGCTTTCAGCTGATACATGCCCTTTCCCTCGTCGAATACCGCCGCGCTTTCCATCGTACGTGTGGAAGTGGTGCCGACTGAGATGATCCTGCCGCCCGCAGCCTTGGCTTCATTGATGATACGGGCATTTTCCTCATCAATTTCATATTCTTCAAAATGCATATGATGCTCTTCCACTTTGTCCACCTTCACAGGGCGGAAAGTGCCGATGCCTACATGGAGCGTGACAAATGCCAGCTTCACGCCCTTGGCTTTTGCTTTTTCCAGAATTTCTTCCGTGAAGTGGAGTCCTGCCGTAGGCGCCGCCACCGAGCCTTCGTACTTGGCATACACAGTCTGGTAGCGTTCGCTGTCTTCCTTTTCGGCGGCGCGCTCGATATATGGCGGAAGCGGCATGGAGCCCAGTTCTTCCAGGCGCTCCATAAATATCCCTTCATATTCGAAACGCACATGGCGGGTGCCGTCGTCTCCATAGCCGATGACCACAGCCTCAAACTTCGGCTCGCCCTCGGCATTGAATATGACTCTGTCCCCTTCTTTCATACGGCGGCCGGGACGCACCATAGTCTCCCACACATCGCCTTCGATGCGCTTGATTAAAAGAAACTCGATTTTTGCGCCCGTCTCTGCTTTTGTACCGAAAAGTCTGGCCGGGATCACCTTGGAATTGTTCATCACCAGGCAGTCTCCCGGATTCAGGTAGTCCAAAACATCATAAAAATGCTTATGCTCCAGCTTTCCGGTGTCTCTGTGGATCACCATGAGCCTGGACATATCTCTTTTGTCGGCCGGCTTTTGAGCTATCAGCTCTTCCGGCAGATGATAATCAAAATCGTTTACGTTCATTTTTTCCCCTTTTGTATCAAAAGGCATTTTGCCTTTGAATTTTTATTTTACTTCTATGTCTGTGAAATAGAATTTCAATATGTCTTTGTACGAAAAGCCCTGTTTTGCCATCGCTATGGCGCCGTCCTGCTGCATGCCGATACCATGGCCGTAGCCAAGGCCCGTGAAACGCACATTGCCCGATGTTACGACATCGCTTCCCGAAATTCTCGGAATGGTGTAGGTACCATCCGAATTTTTCGAAGCCCCCGCCGGCGAAAATGCAGTATCGGAAGCTGCTTCCTTCTTTCTTCCTTCGGAGATGAGGGCTGCCGTGCCTGAAGCGCTCACAGCATAGATTCTGTCCTCAGGAAGTGAGGTCGTTTGGCCGCCCTCCCCTATGGCAAAAGCTGTTTCCGATGCAATCGACGAAAAGCCGCCGGCAGAATATACATATTTCCCTTTCAGACTTGCAGCCGGAGTTTCGCCCGCCGCAGGCCCCGATTCGCCCAAGAGCTTTCCGTTTTCGTCCACCGTCACATATATAGCGCTGCCGTCAAAAGCAAACATCGTAGATTTGACATTGCCCGCTCCGAAAAGGCTTCTGGCTCCTTCGCCCGTCACTTTTGCCGTGCCTGCACTGCCTGTGAAAGTCAGCTCCTTGACATTATAATTTGCAAGGCGCTTTGTGATCTCCACCTTCTCCAGAGTGCCCACGGATTTGCCGGCACTATCCAATATATTTTCTATCTCGCCGAAAGTATAGGTTTTTTCCCATTTGTAGAGTTCCCCGTAAGGGTCAGGCTTTCCGCGCAGATATCCTGTTTTGGCGCTCCAGACGTCCTCAGAGTTTTGCGTATATCCGCCACTGTTTTTGGCATAATACGCATCCACCACTTTGCCTTCGTACCAAATGCATTCGCCTGATGTTTCGTCCACGGCGCGGCTGCTGAGTTCTTTCTCCCCTGCATAGGCTCTATAGACCTGGCAATGTGTACCGCTGCACACATCAAAGCCGGCTGAACCGTGTCTTCCGCCCTTTTCTATGGCCTGAACGGTAAAGCTGCGAGCCGCCACAGCCTGAGCCTTTTGCGCTTCAAGCGGCGCGGATGCTCCGATTTCAGACGGCACCACTCCGTAAAGATACTGTTCCACGCTGAGGACGTTGATAACATTCATTTTTCCTGCGGCTGTGAGAGTATATGAAAAGCCTCCGCGATAAGAAGTTTTGTTCATCGCAAGGACATATCCTTCGCTGTAAAACCTCGGCACTATCACATTTTGCGTGCTCATATCCGAAAGCAGCACTGTACCGTCCGATGCATCTATGATGCTGACTGCCCCATCAGCTACCGAAACCGTGATTTCGGTTGCTGCTGTATTTTGAAGAACCGGCATATCGCCATCCCTTGAAAATTCAGCGATTGAAAAGCCTCCGTCGCAGGAAAGGGAAAAGCTTTCCACGGCCGATGAGTCGTATTTCACCCCCACTCTTACCGTATTTCCCATTCGGATTTCAGACGGATTTTCATCTTTTGCAAATGCAAAATCCGCAGATGCTGCAATCACAAGTATTAGCAGCAAAATGGCCAAAGCCGGAGCATAAATTTTTCTTGTGTTTTTCTTAGACTTTATATTTTCCATAGCATTAAAAATAATACCATAATCCTTCGGATTTTGCCAGTAATGAGCGCTAAAAAGAGGAGCAGTCTCATGAGCATTAAAAAACCGGATGCAATATCCGTGCACCCGGTCTTAAAAATTATTCGGTTATAAATTTTTCAAAGAAGCGCTGAATGATAACAGCCACCTGAGCTCTGGTAGCGCTTGCATTCGGTGCCAGACTGCCGTCTTCCGGACCGCCGATAAGGCCTGAGCCCACAGCCCATGCCATAGCTTCCTGTGCATAGGATGCAACGGATGCTCCATCCTTATAGCCATCAAGCTTTCCTGCCGCCTCTACGCTGTATCCTTTGTACTTGGCGTAATTGTAAAGCAGTACAGCCAGCTGCTGTCTGGAAACATCTCTTCCGACGCCAAAGGTGCTGCCTTCGCCCTTTGTGATGCCGTTATTGGCAGCCCAGATTACGGCATTTGCATACCACTGGCCCGGTTTAACATCGCTGAATGAATGGAGAATGCTGTCCATTGACTTGCCGCCATCCAGCTGGAACAGGATCTGCACAAACTGCGCTCTGGTGGTTTTGCCGTTCGGATTGAAGATGCCACCGCCTATGCCACGCATAATACCGCGCTTTACCACAAATCTTACCGGATTCTCATACCAGGAACCGATCTTAACATCACTGAAAATCGCAGTGCCTTCGCTGCTTTCGGTATTGCCGGGGTTAGCGCCCTCATCAGGAACAGTTTCGCCCGGCTGAGGGGTAATTCCCTGCTGTCCTGTGCCTTCGCTGCCGCTGCTGCCGCCCTTTTTCTTGCCCGGGCGTTTTTCAAGGCCGGCCTCTCCTGTATCTTTGATCTTTACGACATAGGAAGTATCGTCACTGCTAAAGCATGCTTCCGTGCCGTTACCTGAAAGCCCGGATGTAAATACGCCTTCCGCAAATCTTGAAACGTCACTCAGGCTGATACCAATTTTTGCTCCGTCCGTAAAGTTTCCGCACGCTGTCGGCAGCTTGGAAGGAGAAGCAATATAGAGATTGGATGCCTTGCCGTTTACCGTATTATCTGCAATTACAGGATTTCCGGAAAGATTGAGTTCTGAGTGCAAAACATTTTCCAGATATACACCTGCAGCTTTGTTTTCGGATGTGTTACCCGTGATTTCTCCGCCGGTCATGGTCATGACTCCGGAGACTAAGACTCCACCCGCTACGGCATTGCCCTTGGCCTGATTTCCCGTAATCTTACCGCCGTTCATAATGAAAATGTCATTGCAGTATACTCCGGCTCCGCCAAAGATTATATTCTCATTATGCGAGAAAAGATTATTTGAAATCTCACCACCATCCATAGTGAATGTACCGGAATCAATTCTGACGCCGCTTCCCACATTATCCGAAATGATGCCGGATGTGAGCTTGAAATTGCCCGGATATCCTGTAGCTGAGCTGTTGTCCTGAGTGACTGTCACACCATAGTAGCCGCCTTTTACCTTACCGCCGCCTACAGAGTCTTTCAGCTCCAGAGTGCCGCCCTTCACATCGATAACAGGTCCGTCTGTATATTCCGCATCTGCTCCCAGATTTCTGTCGATGTTGTAACCTGCCAGGTCGATGATGATATTCTTATCCTTGCCTATTACAAGCTGCCCATCTTCATCTGTAGCGGTATAATCTTTGGTCAGAGTGATGGTCGCGCCGTTTGCTGCTTCGTCGATCGCCTTTTGCAGCAATTCGAAATCCGTCCAGCTGCCCTGGTCGATGAGCTGAGCTTCGCCACTGCTGTTTACCTCTGCGGTATATCTTCTGTCATCAGATACGAAGACATTGGCTATATCGTGACTATCCCCGCCTGTGGTAAATACCACCGGATTTCCGGAAGTAGGCAGGTTGTCTGATGAAAACTTCACACCGATTCTGCTGCCCGTAAGGTCGCCAAGCACGTTGGCCAGGCACTGCGCACGATAAGGCGTGGAATAGGTACTATAATTTTCAAGGTAGAGATTGTCATTTTTGCCATCCCAGCTATTAATATTATCCTTAATTTTTACAACTCCGGAGAGACGGAAAGTCGTTCCCCTGGCAAGAACACCACCACCGGCACTCTCACCGTTTTTATATCCGCTGTTTCCTGTAATGGTAGCATCTTGCAGGTCGCAAATGGCGCTTTTACTACCCATGAATATACCGCCGCCCATTCCATATGCGGAGACATTATCTTTCACGGAGCCGCTGATCATATAAAAATTGGAATTTTCCCCAATGTAAACTCCGCCACCGCCTTTATAGGCATAGTTTCCTTCGATGGATCCTGCATACATAGTTACTGAATTTCCACGCCATATATATAATCCTCCGCCACAGCTTTTGTCATCATTGTCGGAATCATATGTGGCGCCACCGGTGATTTTTCCTGTTTTGTCTTCGCTGGTATCAACAATATTTAAAGCGGCGCCGGCGTTATCTGCCAGCTTGATTACATGACCGTCCGTTGTTCTGCTGTCTGCATCAAGACCGCGGTCCAAGGCAAATCCGTTCAAATCCAGTGTCAGCACGCTGTTGCTTGGCACTGTCAGAACGGTATCAGGCTTGGCGTTTGCAATAAGCTTTACAGGCCTCTGCGCAGTCACGGCATCGCCAAAGGCTGCTTGAATCTCATCCTGATAATATTTCGTACTGCCAACCTGACATGCCAAAGGCTTTAACTCAGACATTTCTTGGGGTAAATTAATTTCTCCTGCAGTATATTCATTTCCCAAGTTATCGGAATAGATGGATCCGGGAAGGACTTTAAAACTATAGCATGGCAAAATACTTGCCTTTACGAATCCGCCACCTAAAATAATGTCGTTAGGGCTGGTGATTGCACTACTCCCAATATCTATTTTTCCCGCTAAAACCTTAAGCGTATTCGCTGAAATATCTCCGGTTCCGATGATATTCCCTTTGGTAAGTGTAATATCAGGAGATCTGTAGCCAAAACTGTCCCCACTTCCGTAAGCTTCTATCGTTCCATTGTCTATACTAACAATTTTTACATCTATTGCACGACCTACGATACCGTTGGCATTTGCCTCAATCTTACCGCCTTTGTTTACAGTAATCGTGTTCGCTTTTACAGCCGCTGCAGCCTCATTGGTGGCTGTAGCCTTTAATGTGCCGGCAGATACCGTCAAATTCTTTTCCTGGCTGCCTTCTCCAAGATAAAGCCCGTAATCTCCGCCCTTGGCCAGTACTTCACATTTGGAACCGGCTATTTCAAGATCGGAAGCAGTTTTAATACCATAGCAGGTGCCTTCGGCAGTAAGCTTGATATTGCCGTTAGCACGGACTGTAAGCTTATCACAGGAAAGGCCGATGCCTCCCGGAGTCGCCGCAGTGGTTTTGAGCTCGCCATCGATAAGCTTAAATTCCGAAACTCCTTCTATTCCCCCAAGGACTTCCGTCTTCCAGGCAGTATTGCCACTGCTGCCCATATCGAATGTAAGCTTGTGGCTGTTTCCTATGATTTTTCCGGTTACCTTGAATGTAGAAGGTGTATTATATGAACCATGGTACTCCATTAGGTTAATCGTTGTATCACCGTTTAAGATTAAATCTCCGTCCACCGTAACCAATTCAACATCCGCTCCGGAGGAATTATAACGCACATTATAAGTACCGTTAAGCTCCAGATTTCCATTGCCGTTTTCAATGTATTGAGTGGCTCCGCTTGCCATAATCAGGCTAAACGGCATGGCTGCAAATAAAAGAATAAGTGTGAGTAGAATCGATAAAAATTTTTGCTTCATTAAGTCCAACTCCTTTGCCTTACCTTATCTCGTAAAATTTCCATCGGATATTCTATCACACTTGAAAATAAATTAGTATAAAATTTTTTAGTCGTTTACGCCAATTTTGTTTGTTTTTAGTTGTTTTCATCCATGCTGAGCTGTTCTTCACCTTCAAGCCCATCCGGAAGAGCGATGCCCAGATGCCTGTATGCCTTGGCGGAGGCGATGCGGCCCTTTTGGCTGCGGTGGAGGAATCCTGCCTGAATCAGATAAGGCTCATGTGCATCTTCGATGGTAACCCTCTCTTCTCCTACGGATGCGGCAATAGTATCTATTCCTACCGGGCCGCCGCCGAAGCGTTCTATGATGGTGCGCAGCACCTCGCGGTCCAAGGCCTCCAGGCCTTCATCGTCAACACCCATGGCAGAAAGCGCCAGTTTCGTGATATCGGTATCAATCACGCCTTCACCCTTGACCTGAGCAAAATCGCGGATACGCTTTAAGAATCTGTTGGCAACACGAGGCGTACCGCGGGAGCGCTTGGCCATTTCAAGAAGCGAAGCCTCGTCCGCTTCCACGCCAAGAAGTCCTGCAGTACGACGCAGGATTGTTTTCAGCTCGTCTACGGTATAAAGGTCAAACTTGGATAGTACGCCGAAACGGTCGCGGAGCGGTGCGGAAAGGCTGCCTGCCCTGGTGGTGGCACCTATCAATGTGAATTTGGCCAGGTCCAATCGAATGGAACGGGCCGACGGGCCTTTTCCGATGATGATATCTATGGCATAGTCTTCCATAGCCGAATAGAGTACTTCCTCAACCGAACGATTCAGTCGATGGATTTCATCTATGAAAAGCACGTCGTTTTCGTTGAGATTTGTGAGTATGGCTGCCAGATCTCCGGCACGCCCGATGGCAGGCCCGGAAGTGATGCGAATGTCCACGCCCAGCTCGTTGGCTATGATGCCTGCCAACGTGGTCTTGCCAAGGCCCGGAGGCCCGTAGAAAAGAACATGGTCCAAAGGCTCGTGCCTCTTTTTGGCAGCCTCTATATAAATCTTGAGATTGTCAGTAACATCCTTTTGGCCGATATATTCTTCCAGATGCTGCGGGCGCAGTGTGAACTCCGTCTGCTGGTCTGCCATATTAAGATGTGTATCCGTAAATCTTTCGTCCATTTTTTGCTCCTGATCTGCTTAAAGATTGCGAAGTGCGCGCTTGATATATTCTTCGATGGAAAGGTCTTCTTCCTGAACCGATGCCAGCGCCGTAAATGCTTCCGACCTGGAATATCCGAGTGCCACAAGTGCGTTAACAGCCTCTGTTCTGGCGCTGCCCGCACTGCCTTCTGTCATGGCGGCTGCCACCTGCGCAGCGCCTCCTGCCATATCAGGCATGCCGACTTTGTCTTTCAGCTCCAGCACCACTCTCTGCGCGGTCTTTTTGCCAATGCCGTTGGCTCTGGTAAGCGCAGCAGCATCTTCAAAAGCTATGGCCCGCTTGCATTCGTCTGCCGACATGCATGAAAGTATGGCCATGGCGCCCTTGGCTCCGATGCCGCTGACTGAAATCAGCTGCCTGAACAGCCGAAGGTCGTCCTTTGAGGCAAAGCCGTAAAGGCTCACATCGTCTTCGCGAACAGCCATATAGATATACAGCATGGCGTTCTGCCCTTCGCTCATCTGGTAGACGGGCGAACCCTGCGGCACATAAATCTCGTATCCGATGCCGCCTGTCTCCAGCACCACACCGCCTTCAAACTGCATGATATATTGTCCTTTGATGTAATGTATCATATTTATTTCCTCTTGTATAATCTCGCGTAATCTCGCGAAGCCGACACACGGCGCGCGAATCAAAATCTAAAGCGCCGATTTCAGCTTTGAAAGCCGCGCAATGCTGCCTGCCGAATGTCCGTGGCAAATAGCAGCCGCAAGCGCATCTGCCGTATCGTCCGGCTTTGGCACCTTTTCCAGATTCAGAAACATCTTTACCATCTGCTGGACCTGCTTTTTGTCCGCTCTGCCGTATCCCACCAGCGCCTGCTTGATCTGAAGCGGAGTGTATTCGAACACGGGAACTCCTGAATTTGAACACGCCAGCATGGCGACACCTCTGGCCTCGCCCACCATAATGGCAGTGGTGACATTGCTGTTGAAAAAAAGCTCTTCGATGGATGCCACCTCCGGTCTGTATTCCGCAATGATATCCATCAGGCTGTTATATATGCATTTCAGTCTGTCCGTAGGCTCCATATCTTTGGATGTGGAAATGGAGTCGTAAGCAACGGGCGTGAAATGATTTCCTTTCATGTCTATGATGCCCCAGCCCATAAGAGCATATCCGGGGTCAATACCAAGTATTCTCAAACCGTGCCTCCTGAATCGAAATCGCCGGCGCCTGCGAAAGCGCGGGTTTGGCGTGCCTTCTTTCCAAAAAAGATTATAGCACCTCAAACATATGTTTGTCTAGTGAAAATTTCGTTCTTTGTTTATTCACACTGTGAATATTTTTTGCGGATTCGCCCGAAATTTCAACTTTTCTTCTTGCTAATGAATTTTTATTAATATATAATTATCCGTGGGGTTTTATATTTTTTTAAGGAGAAAAGACAATGAGATATTCACGTCAGAATAAAATTTTAGATCTTATTAATAACTTCGAAATCGAAACCCAGGACAAACTGGCACAGCTTCTCAAAGAAAGCGGCTTCGATGTTACTCAGGCTACCATTTCCAGGGATATTCGCGAGCTGCAGCTGGTGAAGATCCTTACCGCTGAAGGCAAATACAAATATGCTACCAGCACCCACCACGATCTGCCGGTTACAAACCGTTTCATCCAGATCTTCAAGGAGACGGTAAGAAATATCGACAGTTCCGGAAACATCATCGTAGTTAAGACTCTCTCCGGTTGCGCCAACGCAGCAGGTGAAGCTATTGACAATCTCAATCTCGACCATATCATCGGCAGTGTTGCGGGCGATAATACCATCATCATGGTAGTGGACGACCCTGCCAATACCGAAACATTGGTAAAGCAGCTCAACGAAGCTTTGGTTGATAAAATCGGTTGATAAAATATGATTTCCTATATCAATATCAAAAATTTTGCAGTAATAGAAAATTCCGAAATAGAATTCCATAAGGGTCTGAACGTCATTACGGGCGAAACAGGTTCCGGCAAATCCATCGTGATAGAAGCCGTGAGTCTGGCGCTGGGTGCACGGGCAGACTCTGCTTTTGTGCGCACGGGAGCGGACAAAGCCATGGTACAGCTGGTGGCCGAGCTGGATGGCGAAGAATATATTATCACCCGCGAAGTGTCTGCCGCAGGTAAAAATCTCTGCAAATTGAACGGCGAAATCGTCACGCTTTCAGAGCTTCTCACCTACTGCCGAAGAATCGCGGACATCCACGGTCAGTACGATCATCAATCTCTTCTCAATCCCGACTATCATATCCATCTTGTGGACATCTATCATAA
>JAEEGL012804580.1_pt1 | contig 16083 bp, 6 predicted proteins | sample 9134231 | NCBI WGS metagenome assembly JAEEGL01 (sample SAMN16246548, study PRJNA631951) | gut metagenome | biome: gut microbiome; feature: rumen; material: fiber-attached | host: Bos | place: Iran: Karaj | collected 2018-10
ATGAAATTGTTTAATACATTCTCTACAAAAATTAGTATTATGAAAAGAGCAAAAAAAATGTTTTTGTTTCTCACTATGATGTTCACAAATAGCAGTAAAAGAATCATTAGAATTAGGTTCAATATAAGTAGAAATTTTAGGATCATTTTTAACAATTTCACTAAATAAAGGAATATTTAAAGGTAATGTTTCAACACTATCTAAATGTTTTACTAATTTTTTACAAAATGGACATCTAATTCTATTTTTTCTATAATAATTTGATAGACAACTTGTACAATATGTATGACCACAATTTACTAAAATTCGAGGTATTCTATCACCTACATTGTATTTTTTTCTACATACACCACATATGTCTAGTTTTCTTTCGTGGTATGATGAATGAAATTCTATTGGGATGTATTCTGAAGAAGTTTTTGATGTTTGTTTTTCCATTTTTTTAAATATTTTTTGGAATTTTTTATTTTTTATTTTTTAATTTTAATGTTTTTTTAGTTAATTTTCCAAATTAAAATTTTAATTTTATATTTTTTTTTTTAAATTATTAAATTATAAAAAAAGTATAAAAATTTTATTATTTATATAATGTTTTTTTATATATTATAAAAATTAATTATTATTTCATTAAATAATAATATATAAATTATTTCTAGTATAAATTTTATTATATATTACTAATAATTTGTAATTCTATCATTGAAAAAAAACAAAGCATTTATTTTTTTAAAGATATTTATGATATAGAATATGATGTAATTAAAAAAAATAGAGCTAATATTAATATGATATTTTTTAAAATAATTTTTGATTACAAAAAAAAATATTTATTCTATCATGAAGAAATTATAATATAGATCTTTTAACATAATTGTATGAATTTTTGGTCTATAATACATAATAAAGCTAAAACAATTATTATATAATTAATTTTTTATGGTTATTTTTTCTTTTTTATAAATTTATTTCGAGTTTTTGAAATAAAAAATAAATTAATACAAATTATTCTATATAAGAAATTATTGAATAATTATACATAAATATTTTTGAATTTCTCTATCATTTTAGAAGTATCAAATGAATGTGAAAAATTTGAAATATAATAAAGTTAAATAAAAATATAATTATATTTAATATGAAAAGAAATTGGGGAACTCTTAATTTATAAAAAGTTTACAAATAATAATTTTAATAAACACATATTTTTTATTAATAATTATTTAATTGTTATTTTCTTTTAAATATGAATATTTCATTGTTTTTAACTTCATAGTATAAATATGAAGTTGATTTTGATTTTCAGAAACAACTTTTGTTAAATCATCTAATAAAGTACCAACTCTAATTTTTTCTTTATTTGCTTGTTTTTTAAATTTAGTAAATCTGTCAAAAGGTTTTCCATTATCTTGAATATAATCTTCCATAATTTCATCAGGATTTATTAATTTTAATATATATCTATCAACTAAACTACTTTTACTAAATTTTAATTTTTTGTTTCCTTCTCTTATTTCTTTTATTGATTCTTCCGAATCTAATAAATTTTTTCTTTTTATTTTATGTAAATTTATCATTGTCATTTTATTTTCTTTTGTTTTATAAAAATTATTTTTTAAATTTGAAATTGATGAATTAATACTTTTTGATTTAACTTTACTTAATGTTGAATTTGGCCCTATTTTTTGTATTTCTAAATCCTTAAATAAAGTTTTAGGATTATTACTTAAAAATCCAATATCAAGATTTTCATTAGTTAAATTTTTAATATCAGATTTCTTTAAATATTTATATTTTTTATTGTTTTTTAATATATTATCCATTGATATTGATTTTTTCATTTTATTTGATGACTTTACAATTGGAATAGTATTTATTTTGTTTTTTCCTGAAGAATTAAAAAAAAATTCTATTTTTTCAACATTATTAATATTTTGTAATAAAGTTTTATTAGGATTTAATTTACACATTTTAGCTGGAAATAAACATAATTTTGGTGAAAAAGATAATGTATTTGGATTCAAAAAATATTTATATCTTCTTGTCTTTAAATCATTTGAAAAATTACAATATAATTTCTTTGGTCTAAGGTTTTTTAATGCAATAAAGCTTTTATTAATTTGTTTCTTTAATTTAATATTCATTTAACTATTTTTTTTATTCAAAAAACAAAAGGATAATTAATTATATTAACAATCAAACAAATAAATAAATAAAAAAATAATGTAACATAAATTAATAAAATTAATATAATAATAATTAATTTTAATTTAAAAATCAATAAAAAACAATTTAATAAAAAAAAATTTATATTTCTTCTTCAATATGTTTCAATCTTTCCCATAAAAGCAAATTTTCTTGACTAACATTACTAAAAAATTTTTTATAGTAATCAACATTACTTTTAATAGGAAAAACTCTTTCAAATCCTCCACTAAATCTACTAATTTCACAAATTGCTCTTTCAACTTTTTCTTTAACAAAACTTTGACTTAAATAATCTCCATCAAAACATTTTCCATTAATATGATTATACGGAATAATTCCTAAAATATTTTCTAAATCAGTTAACAATTTTGTTTTAATAATACTATCAACTTTAGTATAACTCATTAAACTTGGAAATGCATTTACTTCAATTAACCAAGGCTTTAAATGATAATCTATTAAAACATCTATTCCAAATAAACCAAATACATTATTATCATAATATCCAGTTAATTCTTCAAAATTAATTTCATAATTTATCATTGATATAATTGTCTTTATTGAAAAATCTTTTATTTCATTCATTATTTTATCAAAATTAAAATTTTCTCTCCAAAATTTTTTTTTTAATGCATGAAGTGTCCAAGTATTTCCTAATTCAGCATCAGGATTATCATTTATTATAAATTTCTTTGATTTATCATTTAATGAAGTATTTGTTAAATGCATAAATAAATTATGTAATGTTTTTAAAGATAATTTATAATTTTCAGTAGCAACTCTAACTAAACCATCATTATATACATAAATTATTAAAGGGTTTACACTTGAAACTAAAACATACATTCTTAAATCATATTTTTTTCCATTTACTAAATTTGGTTTTGATAAATATTTTGTTATAATACATGAACGATATTTTTTTAAGTCTTTTATACTTTTTAATATACGAATTCCTCTTCCTTGATCACCATATGTTGGTTTTATTAACCATAAATTTTTTAATGTTGGTTTGTAATTTTTAAATTTTTCATATACGTAATTTTTTTGACGAGGTAAAATATATGTTTTTGGTAAGTAATTAAAGTCTTTTGGAAATTTTGCTTTTAGTTTTAAATAATTTTTATATAAATTATCCTTTTTTGTTATTTGAAAATGTGCAATAAATGCAAAATATTTTTGATATTTAAATATTTTTTTTAAGTAAGTTAATCTTGCATTATAAATAAAATTTGATGAATTTGATTCATTTACTCTAATAACATTATTATAATCTAATGTTTGATGTAAACAATCATATTCTTCTTCTGAATATGTATGTGCTAATACAAAATATTCTTTTTGTTTATTTGTTAATGTTATATTAGTTATATTATATTCTGATAAATTTTGTTTCATTTCTGTTGTCGGTGGATATGAAAAAAAAACGGTTCTATGAGGAATTGTACAATATTTTGATGGATTTAATAATTTAAGTTCTTGTTTATCAATTTTATTTAATTCTGTATGATCTTTTAAAAATTTTTCATATGTATAATCAAAATATTCTGATTTATATTTCATTATTGAATTATATTCACTTTTAAATAAATATTCTTGATATATATTAAATCCCATATAAAATATTTTTTTTGTTGGATGATCATAAAAACATTTAATTAATCCATTATCAGGGTAAAAGTTAGTAATATTCAAGTATTTTTTTTCAAAATAACAATTCTGACCAATTAAAAGACATTCACCATTTATAGTATTTAATACTAAATTACATCCTAAATTATTAATTATATACCAATGACTTTTTTTTAAAATATGTAAAGTAATTTTTGAAATTATAAAATTATGATAATTATCTTCTGACATAATATCAGTTAAATTAATAAATTTATCATAATGAATAGTATGATTCAAAGATAAAGGAATATTTTTTTTTTAATATAAATACTTGATGTTATTATATAAGCAAGATTTGAAATTTTTTTAGAATGAAATAAAAGATATTTTGATTCATTTTTTGTTTTAAAGCCATAATTATACATACTATTTAAATTAAATCCTAATATATGAATCATATTATGAATCATTTCACCAAGGAAATAATTTTTATCAGTATAATTGTAATTTATTGGTAATCCAATTAATGCAATAATTGGTTTATTTGTTATTTTATCAATTGCACAAATTCCGCTTTTAAAATTTGATATTTCATTATCTAAATATGGATAAATTATTAAATCAGTATTTAATGAGTTTTCTAAATTATTTGATTGTAAAATGTTTATTTTATCACCACATATTTTTTCTTTGTTTGTTGGAATTAAAAATGAATGTGTTGCATTTAATATTTTACTAAATGAATATGCTATTTCTGAAAAAGTTTGTTTTATATTATTCATATTATCATTTGATATTTTTGAAAGTAGTTCTTTTTGATTATCCATAGTTGAATATATAAATGTAATTTTTAATGCTTTTGATTTATTTTTTTCTGATAATGTTGATATTTTGTTTTTATATTCAAAAGGGAAATTTTCTTCAAAACCACATTCACTTTTTATTACAGAAATTTTTAAAAGAATTAATATAATGAAAATATTATATTTCAACACTTTTTCCATATTATTGAAATATAAATAATAATTAATAACGTTTTTATTAACATATATGTAAAAAAATTTAATATTAATTATTTTTTAAATGAAAAGAAATTTAAGATTATTAAAAGAAAAAACTATTCATAAACATTTAATAAGTTCAATATTAACTTTAAATAATGGTACAATCGCCACAACATCATATGATAAAACAATAAAGATTTTTGATATAAATTTAAATTTAATATATTCATTTCAAATAGGTAATGATCCATTATATTATATTATTCAAATTCATTCTAATGAATGTGTTATATGTTCATATGATAAAGTTTATTTTATTTTATTTAAAGAGAATAAGTATGATTTAATCCAAATTTTAAATGAACAAATAGGAATTAATAAAGTTATAGAATTAAAAAATTATAAATTAATTACATGTTATAATACATTAATTTTAAAAATTTGGTATAGAAATATAAATAATTTATTTGATTGTGAATGTATTATTTCTGGGTTTAAAGGAATTAAAAATCTTTTTTTAATAAATGAAAATTGTTTTGTTTGTACTTCTAATATTGAAGGATTAATTTCATTTTTTAATACTTTAACTTATGAAAATAAAAATATTCAATATGTGAATTTAATTGATTACCATAATACAATTGTTTTATTAGATCAAAATATTTTAGGAATATGTTGTGGTTATTATAAACCATCTATTTATTTAATTGATTTAAATAAAACAAAAATATTTAAAGAAATTGATTTAAATGAAAAATTGTCATCAATTTTAAAATTGAATAATAATAGTTTTATTTTATGTGGAAAGGGTATACTTATATACTGTGTATATAATAATAAAAATAATGAATTTATGAAAATTTCTAAACAAATTGATATTGGAAAAACTTTTATTAATTTAATCACAAAAATAAATGATAATACTTTTGCTATTGTAAAAAATGATATAACTTTACAAATATATAATATTTAAATTAAAAAATTTTAATTTTAATATTTAAAATATTTAATTATCATTTTTTTTATTTTTATTAATATTATTATAAAATAAAAGAAAATATAATAATAACTTCAAAGCATATGAAAAAAATAAAATAAATTTTTTTAAAGAAAATGGAACATAAAGATAATTTTGATTATTATATTGATCAAAACAATTACATTTCAAAAAATTATAAAATCCATTCATTATTATTCATTATTGATATTATTTTAACATACTTAACTGCAGTTGATGGAATAGGAAAAAAATATGATAATTTAGAAGAAAATCAATTATATTCATTACCGAATTTATTTGCAAAATTTGTATATTCTCATCTTTCTAATTTCTTATTATTTTCTATTTTAATTGGATTTATATTAATAAATATAATCATATTTTTTTTTTATGAATATATTTTTATACAAATTAATGCAATAAAAATTTATATTAATTATTATGAAATATTTCATATAAGATTTTTAACGTTATTTTATTTTACAATTTTGGCAAAATTTAAAGGTTCATATCTTTTTTTTGGTATTATAATTATGATTATTTATATTTGTATGATAGAACATCATTTTAATTTATATCATTGTGATTTTTTTTGTCCTGATTTTACATTAACACCTTATGATAATTTTTCAAAAATATTTGATCAATTATATACAATAATCAAATTTTTACTTCCATTTTCATTAAAAAATCAAGTTATGAAGAATTTTTCAATATCAATAAGTTATATAATGATCTCATTTTTAATGTTTTTTATAATATATTTAATTATATTTAAACCATTTTATATGATGTTAAATATAAATTTAAGCATAATAAGAATAGCATGTCATAGTTTTTTATTTCTAATGACTTCAATTTTTTTAACTTATAGAGGACAAGAATTTACAAATACTTCAATATTAATTTTTCAATCAAATTCTATTATATCAATAATTTTTATAGTATATTATTTTTTTATTCCTTTTAGAAGAATTAAATTAAATAGATTTAATAATGATAATGTATATTATTTCTTTTTATTTTATTATAATCAAAATTATGAATTGAGATTATCTTTTTTAGGAGCATTTGATGAACATTATGATTTTTGTAAACATTGTCAAATTTGTAACAAATTAAAAATTTCAAATGAAATTTCTTTAGAAAAAATAACACCAAATCAAATAATAAATAATAGAATACATTTTGATTTTTTAACAACATTAACTTTTATAATGGAATGTTATACTTCATTAGGTTTTATTGGATTATCAAGAAATAAAAGAATATTATTATCAATATTAAACACTTTAAGTGATCCAATATTTAAAAAAAATAACCTTTTTCAATATTTAAATTTATTTACAATATATAAAAAATTAGCAAAAGCAAATGAAACTGAAATGGAAAAAGTAACTTTGTTAATATCTGAATTACATTCTGTAAATAAATTTATTGAAATTTCTTCTCTTTTAGTTAATTGTTTAAATGATATTTTTCATTCAGAACCAAATTCAATTAAAATTGAAAAAATATTAGATGTTATTGAAAGTTCAGCAGAATTAAAAAATAAAAATTTTAGAAAGAATTTATTTTCAAATAAAGATGTCAAAGAAATATTATATCAATTAACAATATGTTCAATTTTATATGAAGAAATATTTAATGAACCTTTAGTAAAAGCAAATGTTATTCAAATAAGAGAACATTATACTGATTTAGAAGAAACATTAAATTTATTTGAAAGTAATAAACAAATAACTTTTAAATTAAATATATTTAATGGAAAAATGGAATTTTTAAGAAGCGGTCAAGAATTTCATACAAATATTCATTCAAATTTTTTTGATATTTTCCCAATTGATTTATATGAATATCAAAAAAATTTATTAAAAAGTTATTTATATAATCCAGAAGTAGGAATAAATGGAGAATCAAAATCAATGAATATTAAATTAGTTTATATAATTGATAAAGTAAAAAAATTATATGGAATAATTCATTTAAATTTTATAGTTTTATTACAAAATGAACAATTTAATATAATTATTGTAGATGGATTATATTACATAACATCAAATAATTTAATAACATTTGAAAAAAATGGAATAGAATATTTTTATGGTAGTTCAATTGAATATTCAGATGAAATAGAAGATAAATTATCAACATTTAAAACATTCTTAATTAAAAATAACATATCTGTAAAAGATATTAAATTAAGTTATTCATTTAAAAAAGAAGATAAAGTACTTTTTCATGTTTATAATTATGGAGAAGAATATAAAGAATCATCAATAAGTTTAATAGAAAATTCAGCAAATGAAATAAATGAAGAAAGAATTTTTGCAAATATGAAAGCATTTGATGAATCATCAGTACAAGGAAGTTTGGCAAGTATTAATTCAACAAGAGGAACATCATATTTAGGTAATTTTAAAGGAAGAAGACAAGTACATTCAAAAAAAGAATCAAATAACAAATTTTTTTTATATCAAAGATTAATGGTAATTTTTATATTTATTTTATTTGTTTTAACAATAATAGAATTAATTCAAAAACAAAATAAGAAAATATCATTAATGAATAATTATAGTGTCTTTACAACATTTAGATTAGTAAGTAGAACATATTATTATATGACTTCTGCATTCAGAGCAGCAACTTGTTTAGTTATTTCAAAAAATAAAAATTGTAGAAATTATATTGAAGAATATAATACAAATTTTAATTTAAATTATCCTAATTCTACTTTTGATATGATAAGATATTTAGTCGTTTCTAATGAATTAAAAATAAGACATGAAAATGTATATTCTAATAATTTATGGAATGAAATTTATCAATTAAATGATAAAACAATTAGTACATTATTTGACAATGTATTTGATTATTTATCTATTAGTTCTATTAAAGAAAATGGTAGTTTAAATATTATTAGTGATTCAGTTTCTTTTATGGATGCCTTTAAAGCAACTGTTAATTCTTTTATTATTGTTGCTTCAAGTGGAACTGATTATGTTAAAGACCCTTTTTTTATTATTGATTTAAAAAATTATATATTACTTAATTATCATGATGTTATATTTGAAGAATGGAGAGTTGATATTTATAATATTATTATTAATTATGAAAATTTTTGTGATAGATTTGATGTTATTAATAGTAAATTTAATAATAAAGTTTTTTCACAACTTGATAATTATAAACAATTAACTGTTATTTATTTACTTTTGAATTTAATTATTGAATTAATTGAAGTTGTTATAATTATTTTATATCTTCATAATTTTGAAATGGTTATCGTTGAAATATATATTTTTGTTAAAAAAAGAGTTTCAACTAATGATTTTTCAAAAGCATTTAAAACTAAATTAAAACATTTAAAAATTTTACTTCAAATTTATGCAGTTCATCCAAAAAAAATTTTAGAAGATTTACAAGATCTTTATTCAAGTCATAAAAAAAAAGAAAAAGAAAATAAAAAAAATAAAAATGCAGAAAAAGAAAATGAAAAAACAGAAAATCCATTTGAATCATCAAAATTAAATGTAAATGTCAATTTAAATAATCAAATATTAACTTCAGTTAGAAATACATCAATATGTATATTTTATAGAAGAATATATGAATTAACATTTTCAATTTCATTATTAATATTTTTTGTTTTTCTTTATTTATGGATTGATTGTTTTTCAAATACAAGAATATTATTTTTAACAATAAATAATAGTTCTCAAATTGAAGCATATGGATATCAATTTTTTTCCTTTTATCAAAATAGATTATATACAACAATGACAACAGAAGAAAAAAGTAAAAGAATGGGAAAAGATTTTATTCAATTTTTAGTAAGTCAAGAAGAAGAAGTTTCAAAAGTTAAAAAAGAACAACATAATATAGAAAAAATATTTAAAAGATTTTATAAGAGTTTAGGTTTAAGTTGTGATACTTTTTATGAATCAGTACAAGATGTTAGAGTTGTTCAAATGGATAAAGAAAATCCAGATGATCATTTTACAGAAAAAATTATTCAAGTTTGTAAAGGAATGAATTTTTTAACTTATGAAAATATGGAATTTATTATGCAAAAAACTTTTGGATTAATTTATAGAGGAATGATGAGTATTGTAAATATGACTAATGATAATAGGGAAATTTTTTTTACTAATAATACTTATTATTTTGATTCTGCTTATTATAATAATTTGTTAATTAGATTGTTTAGAACTGGGATTAATAAATTAATTTTTACTCCTACTATTAATTATTATATGGATCAAATTACATTACTTTTTACTATGAATGCAGTTATTGAATTTATTTTTGAAATTTCTTTTCTTCTTATTGTTATGTTTCTTTTGTTTTTTAGAGTTAATAATTTTTATAAAAAAATGCTTCGAGTTATTAAAATTATAAAAATATGTAAAGATTAATTAAAAATTTTATAGGTTCATTTATATAAATAACTATATTATTAAATTTTTTGAATAAATTTAATTTTTTTAAATTAAATTCTTAAATATGGAATATGAAAGAAAAATTAAAGTTTCTTTATATAATGAAGAAAAAGAATTAAAATTTATTGAAAAATATGATGATTTGATTAAAAAGATTAAAGAAATATTTAATATTTCAAATTCTACTAAAATTCATTTATATAATATTGATTGTGATAATGATAAATTATCAATTGAAAATCAGAAAGATTATGAATTATGTGATGGTGATTATTTAGGTAATTTATTATTTGAAATTGAAATTATTGCAGTAAATACCCAATTAAATAAAAAAGAAGAAAATGATAAAAATACAATTTATGAGAATAATGAAATTCAAAATATTTCTAATCAGAAAGAAAAAGATAAAACTTCCTTAAATGATAAAGAAAAAAGAACCACTATTTCATATACTAATAATTTTGATAATGATAATTTATTTGAAAATAAATCTGAGATAAATAATATCCAAAAACCAGATCATAATAATTTTTCATTCAATGATTTTGATAATATTTTAACTGATTTTAATAATATGGGAAATGAAGAATTAATTAATGAAATTCAAAATCAATTTGATGAAAAATTTCAATCAATAGAAAATAATTTTAAAGAATATATTGATTTAAAATTCAATGAAATTTCTAGAAATTTTGATAATAAAATGGATTTAATAATTAATACAATATCAAACAATAAAAATTCATTATCAATAACAACAACCGAAAATTCAGGAAAGAATTTTTTAATTAAAAAACACAACAATGAATCTTTTACAATTTTTCAAAAATCAGAAATGAATAAATCAAATTCTTTAAATAATATTTCAGGTAATCCTAATAATAAGACAAATAATTTTAAATGTGAAATTATATTACGAAAAAATAATTTTGAATTTAAAGAAAATCAACTTGAAAATCAATTTATTAATATAGAAATAAAAAATATAGGTAATAAATTGTTACCTAAAAATTTTTATATAAAATCAGAAGAAAATCAATTTATTTCAATTTATGAAGAAAAAAATCAATATATTAAACCCAATGAAACAATAAAAATTAATTGTAAAATTTCTTTTTACAAAATCGAGGAAAAAATCTCAATAAAATTAGAAATAGGACATAAGAATAATAATTATAAATTTGAACACAATAATGCTATATTATTTATTAAGATTGTTAAACCTATCAAAAATAAAGTGCAAAAAAATGATAATAAATTTCTATTAATGAGGAATTCAAATAAAAATTCTCTTAAAACAGATATCCATGATATATTTAATAAAAAATGAAATATATATATATATCTATAATTAGATAAATTTAAAAATTTTTTATCATTTGAATTAATGATGATTTTAAAAACTTTGAAATTTATTAATAAATAATTTGAACAAATTTTAAAACATTATTATATTTTAAAAATCTATTCACTTTTTTTATAAAAAGAAATATATTATTTAATAAAAATAGATAAATACAATATTTATAAATATTAAAATTTATAATATAAAAAGGGAAAAATATATTAAATTCATTTTATTTCCTGCAATTAATAAATATTAAAATACAATTTAAATTTCAATAAATATAAAAAATGATAATTATAAATTAATTAATATCGTAATTTATTATATTAAAAAATTAATTATTATCAATATTATTTATATTATCATTTTGTTTTACAGTAATTTTCATTGCTTTTTCCTTATATACTTCTCTTTTTGGATTAAATTTAGTAAATTCTTTCTTTGCTTCTTTTTTCTTATTATTTTTCACTAATTTTTTAATATCTTTATTTTTATCTTTAAAATAAAAATCTTTTTCCTTTTCATCAGGTTCTCTAAAATCTTTACTCATATCTTTAAAAATAAATAAAGAACCATTTGAATTAAGCATTAAAGGAAAATTACCAATTAGACTATATTTATTAACACTTAAAGAAATAAAATCTAAATTTAAAATTTCATCCATATAATAATATAATTCGTTGTTTGAAATTTTCAAACCAAATAATTCTAATGGATTTAATTCCCATTTTTTAATATCAGAAATATTCATTATTATTTCTCTAATTAATTGCTCAATTGTAATAGTTTTATTAGCTATTATTTCAACAGGTTCAGAAAATAACCATTCACTTTGATCAAAATATCTAATTGAAAAATTAACAATATCTTCTTTTTTATCAGTTTCACCTTTTGCATTTGAAATAAATAAATTTTCTTTATATAAATATTGACAAATTATATTTGAATTTTCTTTAATATCAGTTTCTGATATTTTCTGATTTTTATCTAAATAAAACATACCAGGTTTAAAATTATTTTCTTTTCTTAAATACATTATTTTATTTTCTTCTTTTATAATCTTTTCATTATTATTTATAATTTTATTTATAACAATATCAATAGTATCATTTTTATTAATAATAAATAATCCACAATCAATAACTTTATAAGGATATAATGAAAAAGATGAATTATCAAAAATATATTGTTGTATTTTAATTTTAAATTCTCCTTCTTTAATTGGAATTCCAAATGCAATATATAATGTTAAAACTTTTGATGTATATTTCTCAATTTTATCACTTAATTTTTTTATTTCTACTCCATTATGACTATTTTTTTTCATTATAAAAGTATCTGAAGATATATTTAATATTTTACTTATTTCTTCTTTTAATTGTTCTATTGTTTTTTTTGGATTTATTTCTAAACTATTATCAAATTTATATGAATTCACTGTTAATCTTTTTATTTTTTTAATATTTTCTTTTGATATTGGTGTATTAAAAATTACTTTAATATTTGGAATTTGATTTTCAAAAAATATTTTAAAGTTACTATTTTCCATATTTTTATTTTCTTCTAAATATAAATCTAATTGTCCATTAACAAAATAATTTTTTCCATTAATTTCTTTAGTATATTCTATTAAATTATAATTATTAAATCCATAATCTTGTTTTTTAATAATTAAAATAGAATTTTCTTCTGGAATATTATATTTTTCTTTTATTATTTTTGTAACTTCATCATAAGACATTTTTTTATTTATTGCAATTCTAACAAATTCATTTTTATCTAAAGTATTATTTTTCATAAAATTATCATTCCATTTAATAACATTTATAAAAGTATCATCTAAATCAAATGGTTTAAATTCTTCATTTGGATTTTTAATTTCAAGTCTATAATAATATCTAGTATGAAAATTTAATTCTTCTAAAGTTTTATCTTTATTTTCTCCATCATCATTTATTATATTTACTAATTTTCCATTATCCATTATTACTATTCTACAATCTTTAGTTTCAATTTTTAATTTAAAAACTTCTATAAATTTATTTTTTAAATCAATTATTTTATTAAATTTTCTCATATCAACATTTTCAAATTTATCATTATGACAAATTTTCAAATTTAAATGACTCAATCTTTCTTTCTCATCATTTAAATATTTTTGATATTCATCTTCTTCAAATTTAATTTCATTCATTAAATTATCTTTAATATTAAATTTTAAATTTTTTTCTTCTTCTTCAATATTAAAATCTTTATAAAATAAAATATAACAAGTATTATCATTTAAATTAGAATCATTTCCACAAATTTGACTTTTAAATTCTTCAAAATTTGGAACTTCATAAACAAAATTATCATCAAATTTATACCATTTATTATCTTCAAAAGATTTAATTAAAGAATAATAATGTCCTCCCATTGCACTTCCACAATGAACAATAATAGAATATAAATTATAATTAATTTTCATATTATTTATTTCTGTTATTTTATCAGGAAAATCAAATTTTGTATTTATTTTTTTTTTCATTTGATGAATATAATCATATTCAAATCTATTTAAAGCTAATATTAAAATTTTTGGTAATTTATTTATTGAACAATATTTTTCTCCAATTACTTTTTTATTACATTTATCACATTGATACATATTATCATCTTTTAATAATTCAATAGAAAAAAATTGTTCAAAACTCTTATTTAAAGACTCAATAATTTTTTTATTGAATTTAACAGGAATTGATAAATCAATAAAATTTTCTTTATGAATAGATTTATTTTCACATTCATTACATTTAATAACATTTTCCATTTCTCCTTGAAAAAGTAAATTTATATCAGAATTATTTAAAGCATCAAATAATATATGAATTAATTCTTGAATATCATTTTGTTCATTTTCTTCATTATGAAACCATTGAAATGATTTAGTTAAATTTTTTGTATCTTCACTATTACGATATTTTAATTGAAGTCTTGCAAATAATTTACTTAATTGATATGGAATACAATCTTTTTTTTCAACATGAATTTTAGAATTATATTCAAAGTTTAATATAATTGAACGAAATTGAGGTGTCATAAATAAAGTTTGAAGTAAAGAGTTTAAATAACATGTATTTCCTTGATTATATAATCCTATATATTTATCTTGTTTTTCTGTTATTTTTTGTGTTTCTATGTTTTCATGTTTTTTTGGAAGATAAATTTCTACTGACATTTAAGTTATATAAATTAAAAATTTAAATTAAAAAATATTTTTTTTATTTAAATTTATTTTTCACTTTTTTTTTTCAAATTTTAATATTTAAAAATAAATAAATAAATAAAAGAAAGTAATTACTTTTATTATATATATTATACCCAATTAAACATTTTTTTGTTTTTCTAAATTAAATTTTAACATTTGTTTATTTACTAAATTATCATCTACTCTTAAAGGATATTTATTAGCTAAATGAATATTTAAACTTCTTTCTTTTCTATAAATTGACGGTAATGAAAAATTTTTTCTTTGAGAAGCAGCAGAAATTGTTTGATTATTAATAATTCTTTGAGTAATTTTTTCAGTTGTTGGAGAATTAAAAGAAAGAGGAATCATATTAAAAAAAGATTTATTTATTTTTATTGGATTATTAGAATTAATATTTTGATTTAAAAGATATTGATGATGTGGTCTAAAAAGATTATTTTTATCTGTTTTTCTATGAAGATTTATTTTAAATAAATTAAGTTCTTTATTTCTTTTATTATTACTTGTTATTGTTTTTGCATAATCAGAAATTTCATAATCAGAAATCAAACTACTAATTTTAGATTTATTATGATTCGAACTATTAACACTAATATTTTGACTATTAAAAAATTTATTATTAGGAAATAAATATTTAATATCATTATTCAATTCATTTAATTTTCTTCTTCTTTTTATTTTCATAGGTTTATTTTTTAGCATAATTTTCCCATTTTTAAAATAATCATTATATAAATTATATCCATTTAATTCAAGATTATAATCAGTTAAAATTGGTTTAGTAGGAATATGTTGAGTAATAATATTACTATTATTATTAGTATTATTACTATTATTGGTAGTAAGAACATTACTAAAATAATTTTCCAAATTATTATTATCATTTTCATTTTTAAACTTATCTTCATAAATTTTTTTTCCCATTAAATAAAATTTATGTTTTTTAATATCTTTAATTTTAATTCTTTCTTGAGGTTCAGTATTTAAAATTTTCATAATTAAATCTTTACATAAAAAAGATAAATGTTCAGGTAATTCAATATCACAATTAATAATTTTTTGAAATAAAACTTCATTATCCTTATCTTCAAAAGGTAAATAACCACAAGTCATAGCAAATAAAATAATACCCAAAGCCCAAATATCAGAGTAAAAACCATTATAATTTTCACCAGAAACCATTTCAGGAGAAGCATAACAAGGACTTCCACAAGGAG
>JAEEGL013121770.1_pt1 | contig 16083 bp, 7 predicted proteins | sample 9134231 | NCBI WGS metagenome assembly JAEEGL01 (sample SAMN16246548, study PRJNA631951) | gut metagenome | biome: gut microbiome; feature: rumen; material: fiber-attached | host: Bos | place: Iran: Karaj | collected 2018-10
ATATCAAATGATGGTTAAGAATTATCAAGAGATGACTGAGTTCTCAAAGATAATGAGAAGACAAAAATTAGGTGATTTATTCAAAAAAGGTGATGAAGAATACGGAATTCTAAAAGAATATGGTATTACAGAAAAGGAAGATATCACAAGAGTAATGTTCGAAGCTATCAAGCGAATAAAGACAAATAGAGTAAGATTTAAAACTGGAAGCAGCTTAGTAAACTTTGTTATAAATTCAGCAAAAGAAACGTTTAAAGGCAAGAAAACTTGCGTTAAGAAATGGTTTTATGATGATAATGAACTAAAAGCTATTAAAGATGGCACTATTACTTTCACAAACAAAGAAAAATTCACAATGTCAAACAACCAGGATATAAAAGACTTCGACACTAAAGCAATTAGATTAGGATATTCATATATATTTGTTATAGGAACAAGAAGAGATGGAACATCATCATTTGCAATGACATTCAGAAACAAAAGAGAGGTTCCAAGGACAGTTATAGAAATGATGAAAAGAATAGAAGAACAATCAACAAATAAAACAACAGGAAAACTAGATAAGAAGAAGTTCTTCAAGCGTGAAAAAGAAAATGGCGAAGTTAAATATGTAATGAGTATGAGCGAAGATGGTGCGATTAAAATAGACGAACATTTTATTAAGAATTGCATGCTAGAAATAGCAAATAACTGTAGAAGACCAGATATGGAGCATTAATAAACAAAAAAATAAAGACTGGAGAAATCCAGTCTTTTTATTATGGTGGGTCTGGAGGGAGTCGAACCCCCGACAACCTGCTTAGAAGGCAGGTGCTCTATCCAGCTGAGCTACAGGCCCATTAGTCATAACAAAGTATATATTAGCACATTTATTGCCAAGTGTCAATATTTTTGCTTTTTATATTTAAAAATGATATAATTTCAGCCGAAAGGGGACTTATGTTAGTAGCACTTTTTGGGGTTACAGGAGTAGGAAAATCGTTCTATAAGAATGCCATCTGCAACCGATTAAATTTTAATAAATTAACAACAATTCGTACTAGAGAACCACGAGAAGGTGAAATAAACGGAGTAACAGGATTATTCATGACACCGGCAGAACTAGACGAGTTAGATAATAAAGGTGAAATATTCTATCGCTTTGGTGTTTTTGATGGACAATATGCATATCTAAGAAATGAGGTTGAATCACCAGAAAACAAAGTTTTCGAAATGCACTACACACAACTAGATGACTGGAAGAGACTATGCAATGATTTGGTTTCAATCTACATATTACCAAGATCGTTAGAAGATGCAAAAGAAAGAATTTATGAAAGACACCTTTCAAAAGATAAAGAAGAAATAAGATTAAAAGAGATAGAAGAACAATATAATGCAGTTGTAAAAAATGAAGATATGATGAACAAGTTTGATTATATTTTTACAAACAACTACGACCAAGACTCAGAAGATAGAATGATTGAATTAATACAAACAATAATGAATTCGGAGAATAATTAATGCAAGACTTTTTTAAATTAGATGAAGATTTTGATATGATAATTAGAAATGTTTTATCAGAAAAAAGCATTACAAATATAGATAACATTCAAATGATTACAACTGGTTGGACAAATATAGTTTTTAAAGCTTATAGCTCAGAAGGGAATTTTTATTTTAGATTTCCAAGAGATGATTTCTGGGAAAGAACAATCGTAAAAGATTATGAATTTTGCAAATACATAAATGGAAAAACTTCTTTTGAAACATGCAAGTTAGAATTACACTATGATAAAGAAAGACCATTTAGTGTGCACAAAGAAATACCAGGAACACCAATTGCACATGTAATGAACGAGTTAAATCAAGAAGAGGTTGATAAAGTTTCAAAGCAAATAGCACAATTTATGTATGAACTTCACAACCTAAAATATGATAAATCAGAAATATTCGATATTACTGCAAACATTGGACTAGACCTAAATGATTTTATTGAAGAATTATTAAGAGTACATGTAAGCGAAGAAGATTATGAATTTTGGAAACGAGATGACTTAATAGATAAATCTTGTGACGATGAATGTTTAGTTCACGGAGATTTAAATTCAAGCAATATTATTTTAGATGACAACAACAATGTAAAAGCAATTATCGATTTTGGATTTGGTGGATTCGGAAACAAATATAATGATATTGCGAGAATAATTGGAAGATGCCCAGAGGGATTCAAAGAAGCAATACGTAAGAGTTACGAATCACTAGAAAACAAAGAATTAAACAGCGAAGAACTAGATCGCGAGATTATGGTTTGGAATAAGATAGATAGTGGTTATATAAATTACATGAGAAAAATAGGAATATACGGAGATTAAAATGATAGATATAGAAAAAGCAAAAGAAGAATTTTTAAAGTATACAGCTAATTATGATCATCATTCAGATAAAATTGAAAGAAAAGAAAAACACTCATTAAGAGTTGTTGAAAGAAGTACAATGATAGCAAACTATCTAAAACTAAACGAAGAAGATAGATTGCTAGCAGAATTAATCGGATTACTTCATGACATCGGAAGATTTGAACAAGTAAAAAGAGCAAATACTTTTAGCGATGTAAAAAGCGGAATAAATTATGGAGAACTAGGTGCAGAAATCTTATTCAAAGAAGGTTTGATTAGAAGATTTGTTGAAGAAGACACATATGATGAAATCATAAGAAAAGCAATAGTAAACCATAACAGAACATACATAGAACCAGGCTTAAGTGAAAGAGAATTATTATTTGCACATATAATTAGAGATGCAGATAAAGCAGATATAATGTATATTATCGCGACAGATGATATATATAAAGATAGTACAGAAGACGATTATAATACAGGTGCCATTACAGCAGAATTAATGAAACAATTCTTAGGTGATGGATATTTAGACTATAAGTTAATACAATCAAGAGGGGACGATATTTTAACAGTTTATGCAATGTTAGCGGATGTTCAATATCCTGTAACGGCCGAGTATATATTAAATGAAAAATTCGTAGACATATTTACACAAAGGATTTATGACAGTTATCACAATCCAGCATTTATACGAGACATAGAGGTTTGCCACAAAGTCTCATATGACAGGCTAAAAAAGATTGCTGAAAGGCAATAGTTTGAGCGATTTTGTTGTTTATAAAAAAACGTAGTGTTATAATAACAGCAAGAAAATGTTTTTACGAAAGGAGAGATTATGTCAGAAGAATTAACAAAAGAAGATTTAGAAAAAGTTAATAGTATCGAGTTTGAAGATGTTAATGCTGCTGCTGATCTTGCCCAAGAAAAAAGTTCAAACGAAGAAACAGTAAACGATGTTGCAACAAAAAGAATAATAAACAACATCGATTTAGGAGAAATTGAAAGAACACATGCGCAAATAGAAACAATATTTGCACAAGTTTCTGAAAAATACATAGACCCATATTATGATACAGTTGATACATGTAGAGTTTTCAGACAAGCTGCTGAAGATATAGGAATCAAGAGTGATTTCCAATCATTTGATGAAGCAGAGATGAAAAGGTTAATGGATGAATTAACTGGAAGCATGGATTTAATAAAAACAAAATCAGATGAGATTCTTGAAAACGTAAGTGGACTAGATATGATAGGCAAAGAATATAATGGATCATCAAAAATACCACTAGAAGAAACAAGAAAATTAAATGAAGCATTCGCTTTAACTGAAGACTTATCAACAATAACAAGAAAAATAGAAAAATGCATGCAAGAAGACGATGAAGGAATTACACCAATCAGCGAATTATACGAAAAACAAATTAGTGGTGTAAAAGCAACATTTGTTGATGAATTAAATGCAAAAATCACAAACTTAATTACAGACAGCAAAATAATAAATCTAAAAGAAAAACAAAGAATTGTTTTACAAGAAAAAGTATCACCATTAGAATGGATGATGGGAAAGCATAAATTAAAGGCAGCACAAATTCTTAATTACACACTTCAAAGAGAAAAGGCAGAAATTCTAAGAAACGAAGATTTAGGTGCAAAAAATATTGGCGAAAGTGTTGTAAAGCTATACAACTATATTTCATCAATTCCAGATCAATATTACACAAAAGGATTATGCGATATAATTAAGAAGCTAGCTGAGTCTGATGATTGCCAAAGATTAATTAAGCAAGCAAAAGCAGAAAAGGCTAAAAGAATAGAAGAGAAACGCCAAAGATATGAGCGTGGAGAAGTTGTAGATCAAGAAGAACCAGAAAGAATAGTTGAAGAAAGACCACAAAAAGCATTAGAAAAAGAATTTGCAGAAAATTCTTTGGTTGTAGTAGGAAGAAGCGAAAAGTTCTTTAAACCATACAGAAAAGAAACAGAAAAAATGCAAGAAAAGAACGAAGCGTTAAAAAGAGAAATTGCAAATCTTAAAAAGATATTTGGTAAGAATAAAAAAGATGCAAAGAGCTACATGAGAGAAAGTGTAAATAGAGAAAATCAAGAAAAAATTATTAGTAGAATCAAAAACGTTATTTCTTGTTTATACAGTGAAACACCAGCCAGAAAAAAGGCAAAGGTAACACAGATAGAACAAGAAGCAGAAAGATAATAAAACAGAAAAGAGGAGATAATAATGGCAGAAGCAAAGAAAAAAACAACAAAGAAGACAACTAAAACAACAGAAGCACAAGCGCAAGAAACAACACAAAACACACAACAATATCAACAAACAGCTCAAGGTGCACAACAAAATCAACAATATCAACAATACTATCAACAACCAAAACAAAAATACACACCAGGAAAATACAATTATCAAGTAAATCCAGATGATAAGATTAAAGCAATCTTAGGATACATCATTGTTATTTGTGCAATTGTATTCTTATGTGTAGATGATTCAAGCAAACATGCAAGATTTCACTATGCACAAGCTATATGCTTATGGGTTATTGGTGTAGCAGGAGGAATTTTAGGAATTATTCCTTTCTTAGGAATAGTAGTTGCAGCAGTTGTTTCATGTGCTGTATTCGTATTAGCAGTATGGGGAATTATCAAAGTAGCTCAAGATGAAACAGATCCATCAATACCAGTACTTGGAGATGTTACATATGCTATATTTGGATCAACAATCGAAAAAGGAAGATAATATAAAACAAAATGAAAAGATATAAACCAGAATTAAATTTTGGGTTAGATGAAGTGCAGGTACAAGAGAGATTTAGTGAGGGATATTTTAACAAAGAAGCATCAAGAAAAACAAAATCAGTTCCACAAATCTTGAAAGAAAATACGTGCACTTTATTTAACCTAGTGAACTTAGTATTAGGAATATTTATTATTGCAGTAGGTTCTTATAAGAACCTTTTCTTCTTATTGATAGCAATATGCAATACGGCTATTAGTACTGTCCAAGAGTTAATGGCAAAGAAAGAAATTGATAAACTTTCAATTCTTACTCAAACAAAAAGTACTGTAATGAGAAGTGGTAAAGAAATCGATATTCCAATCAATGAAATTGTTTTAGATGATGTAATCATGTATTCTTCAGGAAATCAAATTTGTGTAGATAGCATTATTGAAGAAGGCGAAGTAGAAGTAAATGAATCATTCATAACAGGTGAGTCAGATACAATCTACAAGAAAAAAGGCGACATGCTTTTATCAGGAAGTTTTATCGTCAGTGGTAGAGCAACCGCAAGAGTTGAGCATGTGGGTAAAGATAATTACACAACTCAAATTTATGAGGGCACAAAATACATCAAGAAAACAAACTCAGAAATAATGAAAACATTGCGTGGAATTATTAGAGTTATGACTTTAATTATTATTCCACTTGGAATTATTTTATATATCAAACAAATTAACATTCCAGACAACACAACTCAAATGTCAGTTGTTAATTCAATAGCAGCAATTTTAGGAATGATTCCGGAAGGATTAATGCTATTAACATCAAGTGTACTAGCACTAGCAAGTATACGTCTTGCAAGAAAGAACGTAATGGTTCAACAAATTTATTGTATTGAAACATTAGCTAGAGTTGATACAATTTGTTTTGACAAAACCGGAACACTTACAATTGGAAAGATGAAAGTTAATAAAGTTATTCCAATCGATGAAACAAAGCACGACGAAAGAAATGTAAACAACATTTTAGCAAACATGATGAAAGTGTTAGATGATGATAATACTACAGCTAATGCAGTAAGAGAGTTTGCTGGATCAGTAAAAGAAAAATTATTAGTTGTTTCAAAAACTCCATTTTCATCAAAGAATAAATATTCGGGAGTTAAGTTTGAAGAAGGTAATTACAAATTAGGTGCAAGCGAATTCATATTAAGTGAAGAAAAGATTGCTTCAGTAAAATTATCAGACGGAACAACTTTAAGAGCAGCATTAGATAAATATTCAGAAGATTATAGAGTAATGACATTAACTGAAAATGGGGAACCGATTGCCATGGTTCTAATTTCAGATATTATCAGAAAAGAAGCGAAATCAACAATTAACTATTTCAAAGATCAAAACGTAATTGTTAAGATTATCTCTGGAGATAATCCAATTACTGTATCTAAGATTGCAAAAGAATGTGATGTAGATAATTATGATAAATATATTGATATGACAACATTGAAAGAGGGCGATAACTTAAAAGAGATAGTTGAGAAGTATACAATATTCGGAAGAGTTACACCAACTCAAAAGAAAGAATTAATTATGGCATTAAAGGCTAATGGACATACAACAGCAATGACAGGCGACGGTGTTAACGATGTATTAGCATTAAAAGAATCAGATTGTTCAATTGCTATGGCTAACGGTAGTGATGCCACAAAGAATATTTCAGAAATTGTTTTAACAGATTCAAACTTTGCATCAATGCCTAAAATAGTTCAAGAGGGAAGACAATCAATAAATAACGTTCAACGTTCAGCATCATTATTCTTAACAAAGACAATCTTCTCAACAATACTTGCAATAGTATTCTTATTTGCAACAAGATCATATCCATTTATGCCAATACAAATGGGTGTTATTAATTTAGTATGTATTGGAATTCCATCTTTCTTGTTAGCATTAGAGTTAAACAAAGAAAGAGTAAAAGGAAGCTTCCTAAAGAATATTATCAAGAAATCACTTCCAACAGGACTTACAGTAGTATTTGAAATTGTGTTATTAACAATATTAAGCGACATATTTAATGTTGCCCAAGTTGATTACTCAACACTATGCATAGTAGGTGTTGCAACAACAGGATTAATGCTTTTATATCAACTTGCATATAAAACAAAATTTGAAAGAAAATTAGAAGCAGAAGATAAGAAGAAAGTCATATCTTTCCCATTCTCAATCTACAGATTAGCAGTAGCAATCCTAATGACATTAGGATTTGCAGCAGAAGTAACAATAGGAAAAGATATATTCGACCTGAAAGCACTTTATGAATTGTGGCCAAACGTAGCATTTACAATGGTTACAACAGCAATCACTTTTGTGGCTTTAAACATATTAATCAAGTTTATATTTAAAGCAAAACATAAAATTCAAGGAAAAGTTGAAACAGAGGAATAAATAATTAAAAAGTAGAAATAGCAGGACTTAGAGCCTGCTATTTTTGTGCTCAAAATTCGTGAAAATCTACGAAAATAAGGGTGATGAATGAAAAAACAATGAAAGATTACAAACATGGAATGAAATGATAAGTTAAAACCCTAATAAAAACCCTATAAAAGCATAAAATATATAGTGAAAAAACGAAGGAAAAATTAAGCGAGGTTTAACAAATGAAGGGATTAAAAACAAAAAGCTTTTTAGCAAGTATAGGTTTGATAATAATCATGCTTTCTGCAATCATGGTTGTATTAATGCAGCATGAATCAAAAGCAGAACTAGAAACAATCTATGCAACCGACTCGAATGGATTTACTTGGATATGTAGAAAGGGAGAAAATGAGTTATATGATTTGTCATACTGGAGCGGACCATATAATTATCCAGACAACACCATAACAATACCAGAAACAATAAATTATGAAGGTACAGACTATACTGTAAGATCAATTGGATATGGCAGTGGTTGGATTCCTGGGGCGACTAGTATGTCAGGATATTACTATTACATAGTTGTACCGAACAATAACCAAGTTAAAAAAGTCGTATTGCCAAACACATTAACTACAATTAATAAATGTGCTTTTAGAAACAACTCAAACATGACGACTATTACTATTCCGGGCTCTGTAAAACAAATAGGTGATAGAGCTTTTGAAAATTGTACAAGTCTTAGCAGTTTAACACTTGAAGAAGGCGTTACTGGAATTGAAGGATATAACAATTTTAATAATACTGCATTAACTAGTATTACTATTCCAGGATCATTAAAAGAAGTCCCTGCATTTTATGCAAGTAATAGATTAGAAAAAATAATATGTTTAGAAGGAGTTGAAACATGCGGACCATATGGACTACCAGCTCTAAAAGAGGTTGTTTTATCACACTCTGTTACAAGATTTAGCGCTGGCAGCTGCGATGCTTTACAAAAGGTAACAATAGGTGATGGCGTAACAGTAGATGCTTTACAAAACTCTGTATTATATAGAGGACCTACATCGCTTACAGAAATCTTAGTAGCGGAAGGTTCAACAAAGTATTCATCAATTGATGGAGTACTTTATAGTTTAGATGGAGAAACATTACTTGCTTGGCCAACAGGAAAACAAGCAACAAACTTAGAGATTCCTAGTGGTATCAAAAAGATAGGTGATGGAGCATTTAGATATGCTAGAGCAATATCAGGAAGAATAACATTCAATGAAGAATTAGAATCAATAGGAAATTATGCGTTTTATGAAAATACAGGAATTGGCGGAGAATTAAGATACAATAACAACTTAAAAAATATTGGTGATTATGCATTCTATAATTGTAGAAATTTTAATGGAACATTTGAATTTCCTGAATCACTTATGTCTATAGGAAGTAGTGCATTTTATGGATGCACAGGATTCACTGGAGATTTAATCATACCAGATAATATCATTTCAATTGGAAGTGGAGCATTTAATTCTTGCACAGGACTAAATGGTGGAGTGCTAAATACAGGAAAAGGATTAACAAGAGTAAATTCAAACACATTTAACAATATAAATTTCTCAAGAGTTACACTTGGAGAGAACGTTACTGCAGTAAAAGAAAGAGCATTTAGCAATCTAACAGAAATATATGCAGAAAGTCCAAAAGGATCAATTGCTTTTGCTGAAAAATTCTGCACTCCTAATATACCAATTGTACATTATAGCGACTGTACACATAGATTAACAGTCAATGTAGCAGAAGGTGTTAAGATAATTAACACAACAGACAACAAAGAAGTTGTTACAGGAAATTATGATTGTGAAACAACATTTAGCTACAATGTGCAAGTGGATGAAAATACTAATTATCAAAACTTAAAGATAGTTATTATTAACAATGATGATGTTGAAAATGCGCAAATATTAGACATCGACACAAATACAGAATATACTTTTGAACCAATTACAAGAGATAGAAAAATATTTATTCAACCAATTAGCTCAGGATTAGACCTAACACTAAGAACATTTATAACTGAAGTAAATGGTAGAGAACCAATCAAATCTAGAGTTCCAATTTTAAAATACGGAACAACTATAGATTACAGACACACAAAATACCCAGTAAGAGTTGATAAAGGTGATAACGTAACATACACAATCAGAGTTTACAATGAAGGTAAAAATAATGGAAAAGCTAATGAGATAACAGCTTATGTTCCAAATGGAATCACTGTAAATATTGATGATGAAACAAATACAAGATATGGATGGACTCAAGCTGAAAATGGAGTGTACAAAACAACATACTTATCAAGTAAAATACTTGACGGAAATATAGGTAGTGGCGTTTTAGCATATGAAGATGTAAAACTTTCAGTAACAATTAGTGAAGATAGCTTAGAATCAGATTTATATAAAATGATCTTTGCAGAGATATCACAAGAAACAGGAATTGCTAGTGAGGGAGATAATGATTCAACAGTAAACAATGTTGTAGTATCAGAAAATTATAGACTAGACGACATTATTAACTCAAATGCATACTCATACATAAGAGGACAAGAAGACGATGATGATTTTGACACAGTAGTATTAAATGCAAAAATAAGAGTTGAATATAATTTAAGAATTGAGAAAGCAGACAAAGATACAGGCGAACTAATAAAGGGTGCCAAGTTTGAATTAAGATCATTTGAAACAAATGATTTAATCATTAAAGATGAAAGCGAAAACGAAGTATTAAAAACATATTTAGATGGTGAATTAATTTCAACAGCTATTTCAGACGAAAATGGAATTGTTGATTTCGGAAACATCACAAGTTATAACGAAGGTGAAAACAATTTCTACATCATCGAAACAGAAGCAGCAGACGAATATTTATTAGATGCTGAAAAACAAATTAAGGTTAAAGTTGTAAAGAAAATCGTAGATGAAAAACTTGGAACATACCAAGTATCAGTATATTCAGAAGTTTCGTCATATGACATTGATACATCAAACTATAAATTCATTCCTATAACAAACGCTGAAGAATTATCAAAGATTGGTAGTGGAGAAACAGTAACCGTTAACGGAAAAGATTATGAATTTAGAGCAGATAAAAATTATCAATTACAAAACGATATTGATTTAGCAGGAATCAATTGGACACCAATCAAAGACGAATATGCAGGAATCTTTGATGGAAACAATCACACAATTAAAAATTTAACTATCACATCAAGTGAACCAATGAAAGTATCAGAAGTTGGACTATTCGGATCATTCACAGGAATCATTAGAAATCTAACAATGGAAAACCCATATATTGATATTAATGGTTTTGATAATGAGGCAGTAACATATTCAGGATATACAGGCGTTGGAAGTATCGCTGGTGTAATGCATAGAGGATATATCTTCAACTGCAAAACAACAATTACAGAAAACGCAACAGCAGGAATATTTGCACAAGTAGACAATATTGGAGGTTTGTTTGGACACACGACCCCACAAGGTTTAGTTACTTTAAATAACTGCGAGAATAATGTTTCTGTAGGATTAAAAGATGATGTTGCAACAGGTGATTCTGTAAGCAATGTTGGTGGATTAATTGGATGTTCATTAGGATCACTTGAAATTACAAATTCAATTAACAACGGAAGAATTCTAGCAAGAACATATAATGCTGGAGGATTAGTTGGTTTCTCTCAATCAGATGAATACCAAGATTTATTTGTAACAGTACAATACGAAGACAGAATTAAACTATTAGTTCAAAACGAAGCCGTAAAAGGACAATACAATTTAATACTAGAAAATAGAAGAGCCGATACAAATGAATTAATTCCAGGCTCTGTATATGAAATCGATAAGGGAAACAATGATAAGCAAATAGAATTATTAAAAACAGGAAATCTAAAACTATTTGATAAAGTTATTGAATATGCTGGAAAAGATATATATTTCTTATCAGAAGAAGAGTCAGCAGAAGGATACTCTAGCCTAGATAGAATTGTTAGAGTTGATGTTGAAAGATACTGGGATGATGAAGTAAGAGAATACAAAGTTAGAGCAGAAGCTGCTTTAATTTCGAAAGAAGAATATCAATCATTCACAGGAAGCCAAGAGACAAAAGAGAGCACAAGTAAAACAGATGAATTTATAGATAAAGATGTTGTATTTACAGACACTGATCTAGTAACTGCAAACTGGAATACAAGAAAAACAGTTATAAACGGTTGTACAAATAATGCTGAGGTTAAGAGTGACTTCATGAATGCAGCAGGTATTTTAGGAACATCATATGGAACAGTAGCAATTAACAATTGTACAAACAATGCTGAGATAAAATCAGGAGTAAAAGCAGCTGGAATAATATCAGAGTTAAGAACGGTAAACGCAAGAGAATTTGATGCTGTAAATGCAAGAAATTATTATATTAAAGCAAATAATAATACTGATTTAGCAATGATAGATAATTGTACAAACAATGGAAGTATACTAGTAGATAGTATAGATGTTTGTGGAAGTGTTGGTGGAATTATTGCTGAAACAAGAGGTTTTGCAAAGGTATCAAGCGTAACAAACAACGGAGAGGTAAAATCAACAAGAGGTTATCAACAAGCGGGTGGTATTCTAGGAAAAGCATATGGAGAAATTAGCATAAAAGATTCTATTAATAAAGCAGCTGTTTCTTCAATATTTGATAAAGATACAGATACAGGCAATGGCTGGAACTTAAGTGGAACACCTTATGCAGGTGGTATATTAGCTTCTTTAGATGTGAATGAGAATAAACAAGAAGTAATAAACTATGAGAATACAAAAGCTATTATTGAAAACTGTGAAAACTATGGAAACGTAAAAGCAACAACAGTAGTTGGCGGAATAATGGCAAATGCAGCAGGAAAAGAAGTAGAGATAAAGAAGTGTACAGTAAAAAGCTTAAATGAAGATGAAAAACTTTCAATCGTATCACAAGATGCTCAAAATCGTGCTGGAATTTTAGCAGCAAGTTGCTGTAAGATAAATAGATTTGAAGACAATAAAGTTGAAAGAATAAAAATCAATACTGAAGAAGAAGAAAAAATAACTAACATTCAATATGGAGCCGCAGCAGGTATTTTTGCAACGTTAGATCCAAATTTCTATGCAGAATCAAGCACATCAAGTGATAGAAGATTAGAGATTTTAAGTATTTCTAATTGTAGTGTTAAAGATAGTGAATTAATTACAAAAAATCAAGAAGTAGCAGGAGTATTCGGCAAAGTATATGATTGGGGCAATAGTTCTATTTTAGAAGTTGAAATAAAAGATTGCACAGTCGAAAACTCAAACATATATCATGAGATTAAAGGCTATACATCATACATGGGAGCTGCAGGAATTGCTTTGTTGATAAATGCTAAAGAGATAACTATGGAAAACTGCAAATTAAAAGATTCTGTTGTTAAGGAAGCGATGGAAAATGAAGAAATAATTGGAGCGGCTTCAAATGTAGCAGGAGTTTTAGGAAAAACATGGTACGGTGACAGTATTAAAATCTTAAACTGTGATGTTGCAAATTCTGAGGTAACAGGTTTAACGGGAAGTAACACAGCTGGAGGAATTGGTGGCGTTATAGGAAACATACATCAATCAAATGCAATAATAAACATAGAAGATTGCGATATAGAAAATTCAAAAGTAAGAACTCATTATAATAACATTGGAGGTTTACTAGGATCAATAAGTAATAGTGGCAGACAAGCTACAATAAAGAATTGTAATGTATTAGAAACGAGTGTAACAAGAGCAGCAACAGAAGCAGATGGACACAATTATGATGAAGTAGGTGGACTTGCTGGATGGATATGCTGTCCTGTAGAAATAGATAACTGTAAAGTTATAGGAAAAGATATAGATAGGGACGATTCAAATCAATCAGGAGAAAGAACAATAGTAAGTAGTAACACTGGATGTGTAGGTGGATTAGTTGGTTCACTATATCTTTCAGGAACATATTCTATTAAAAATTCACAAGTAAAGAATATAGACGTATACAATAATGTTCACACAGCTTTCTATGCAGACTTAGGTGGTATAGTCGGATATGGTAGTTACTCTGGAAATGGCTTAATAGAAAATACGCAAATAGAAAACTGCAATGTAATAGGAACAGAAACTAAGAATGTCGGAGGCATCATGGGTGACTTTGGTGAAAGCGGTGGAGGAACACTAAACTTGAAAGAGTGTGATGTAATTAATTGTGATGTTGTAAACAAAGCAACATTAGAAAGCAGCCCTGATTTCTCAAGTACCTATGGCAATGCCGGAGGTCTTACTGGATATGTAGGTGGCACACTTGTAACAGAAGAATGTAATGTTAAGAATAGTACAATCAAGTGTGGACACCATTCTGCTGCAGCTGGAGCTGGATCAGTATATAGAATTCAAGCAAAAGATTGTACAGTAACAGACACTGAAGTATTAGATGGTTGGGTAAATGATAACGAAGAGATAGCAGCAACTACAGGTTATGGTGCAGCATCTTATAGAGTCTTTGCTGGATTTGTAGGAACAACATATTATGCAGCTTTAGAAGACATAACTGTAGAGAATTTAAACTGTGAAGGTAAGTATGGATTAGCTGGAGGCATTGGTGGACATATAGGAACACTAGATAAAGCAACTAACTGTGAAGTAACAGGTGCAACTTTAAAAATAAAAAAGAGTATTAATAATAGTAGTGGTTCTACAGGTGGATTAATAGGAAACGTTAATAATATCAATGGAGAGATTTCAAATAATAAAGTAAAGAGCACAAATATAACAACGACAAACCATAATGTTGGTGGAATGTTTGGACAATGCGTTGCTGGTGGAACCATTACAGATTGTGAAGTAAATAAAGTTACTATAACACATCAAAACCAAGGTTTAGTAACAGAACAAGAATCTAGTGATACAGTAGTAGGTGGAATTGCAGGAATGATTGCAGGTTATTCAAATGTATCAACAACAATTAAAGATTCTAAAGTAATAGACTGTGAGTTTATTGGTGAAAATCCAGAAGATATAACATTACACATGGGTGGAGCTGTAGGATTTTCAAAATATTCATTAACATTAGATAATGTTGATGTTTCAGACACAATGAATAATAAGACGAAAGGCATGACAGGTGGATTAGTTGGATTGATGAATAACATAGATAATACTTATGTATTAACAATCACTAATTCATCAGTAACAGATTCTTCAATTACTGGTAAAGGACATGCAGCTGGTATAGTAGGTGTAGCAGGAGCAGGAGAGATTTCAGAGACAGAAGTTAAAGATACAACAATCACAGCTGAAAGAACAGCAGGTGGTATTGCAGCAATTCACGAAGGCACATTTACAAATTGTACAGTAGACGGAGCAACTATTACTGCAAACACAGAACATGCTGGTGGTATTGCAGGATGTACTAAGGGAACAATTACAGGTTGCCTAGTAAAAGATTCTACTATCGAAATCAAAGCAGCAACACATACTGAAGTTGATGCAACAACAAACGTAGAAGAAATACATACAAATTGTGTAGGAGGAATTGTCGGAGCAGGAAAAGATAATGCACCAACAATTACAAGCACAACAGTAGAAAACAACACATTAAACAAGGTTAACGCATCAATCAGTGGTAAGTATATTGGAGCACCAGACTCAATTAATAATGCATTAATTGAAGGGGAAGACTAATATATAGAAACAAAATATAAAATAAAAAGAAGGCGAGAATCAAAGTTCTCGTCTTCTTTTATTATATAGGTTATTATAATTTTATGATCTGTTCCCAAGGTAAATAGTCTTTGCCAAAGTGACCATAGTTTGTAGTCTTTTTATAAATTGGTCTTTGCAAATCTAATGTTTCGATAATTCCTGATGGGGTTAAATCAAATGATGTTTGAATTAAATCAATTAAGAATTCTTCACTATATTTAGATGTTCCAAATGTATTAACAGCAATTGAAATTGGTTCTGCAATTCCGATACCATAAGCAATTTGAATTTCACATTTCTTAGCATATCCATTAGCAACTAAATTCTTAGCGATATATCTAGCCATATATGAAGCTGATCTATCAACTTTAGTTGGATCCTTACCAGAGAATGCTCCACCACCATGATGAGCAACACCACCATAAGTATCAACGATGATTTTTCTTCCTGTTAATCCACTATCACCTAAAGGTCCACCGATAACAAATTTACCTGTTGGATTGAATAAGAATTTGAAATCAGACAGATATTTTTCGGGGATGACTACTTTTACTACTTTATTTAAAATGTCTTGTTTTAAGTCATCTAAATCGATTCCATCAATATGTTGTGTTGATATTAAAATGGTATCAACATCAAGAGGAGTGCCGTCACTAGTAAATCTAAAAGTAACTTGCACTTTTCCATCTGGTTTTAAGAATGGAATTTCTCTAGTTTTTCTAACTTCTGCAAGTCTAGCTGCAAGTTTATGAGCGTAGTAAATTGTAATTGGCATATAATTATCTGTTTCA
>JAEEGL015052544.1_pt1 | contig 16083 bp, 8 predicted proteins | sample 9134231 | NCBI WGS metagenome assembly JAEEGL01 (sample SAMN16246548, study PRJNA631951) | gut metagenome | biome: gut microbiome; feature: rumen; material: fiber-attached | host: Bos | place: Iran: Karaj | collected 2018-10
AGAACTTCAAATTTTATCCGTCGTTATAGCCGCCTGGGGATTGATTTTCGTAACAAGTGGTGCTGTCATGAACCAAAGTCAAAAGGTAGTAACCAAAAACATTTATACCGTTGATGTTGCTACCAAACAAATCTCTATGGTTCAGGCAAAGAAAAATGAAGTTATATTAAAAGATCTCACGATCAACGAAGGTACTCCTATTAGTATGAATATAAAAGACTACTTAGAAAATCCTGAACAAATATCAGATACAATGTTAACGTTATTATCAAAAGGATTAGATACATCCGCAGTTAATATTAATCAGCCAGGAACTTATACTTATACAATTTCTTATAAAAAGAAAACGTATCAAGCAAAAATAAATGTTATAGCAAAACAATTACCAAAAGTAAATATTACATTAAAAGAAAAGAACATTCCTACGACAGGAACCATTTCTAGAAATATAAGAGATTATATTTATGAAGAAATTACAGATGAAGTATACAATAATATGATATTAGATTTAAAAGAAGTAATTGCTCATCAAAAAATACCAGGAAGATATAAATATTCTATTATTTATAATGATGTAACTTATTATGGAGACTTCATTATACATGAACCTGTAGAAACAGCTAATACAACGATTATATGTCCTGCTGATGCAACACAAGACCCAAACAACAATACATGCATATGCCAAGTAGGAACCTACAATCCAGAAAAGAAAACATGTGAATAAAGCACCGATTGGTGCTTTTCAAATGGAATAAAAAAACGTTAGAATATCTAACGTTTTTATTTTAATAGTATACCGTTCTTAACTGATAGTGTGTGCTTCCTGACCATCCTGCTGCATGGCTTCCATCAAACCAATCAGAATATGATAAGGAATCATCACATCCACAAGATGAGCAACTCTTATAATAAGTTTCACATCCACAACAACTCTTCTTTGTACAAGTATCATCACAATATTTTGGACAAGAACATACATGAAGAGAACCGATAGAAGATGTTTGGGTACACCCTGTACCTTTATCAGAGCAAGAACCATATGTGAATCCTCCAAATTTAGTTCCACATTGATGAGTTCCACAGCATGAATTCGTACATGTTGCTACTTTTTGACATCCAGCATTCTCACATCTAGTACACGAAGAACAATAAGCTGTACTATTCTGCTTTTTAGAACTTACAGACGAACTACATGAATTCGTATTTCCAGCACCATCTCTGACGCTATAAGTTCTTCCATTTGTTACATTTGTATAATGTCTACTTGTACTAGAAGATCCATCACAAGAGGATACACCAGATCCACCAGAATCACTACAGGTAACATCAATCGTAACACCCGAAGTAGAAATTGTATTAGATTTAGAAACAACACATTTTGGAGCAGTTTTATCAATCCACACATCAAATCCCCATCCAACACATTGAGCAGTATTACCAGCATTATCTTCAATTGTTTTACTAAAGTCTTTGAAAGTCTTCATTTCAGTACTATAAGTATCTTTTAACTGGGCAGCCGTTGTCTTACATCCTGACCCTGATCCATCCTTACAAGTTCCTTGAATGGTTACTGTTCCATTTGTCCATCCTGTAGGAGATTGAGCAATCGTACAACTTGGTGCCTCGCGATCTATTTTAACAGTCTTGTAGGCACAAACAGCTGCGTTACCAACATTATCATAAACTGTTACTCGGCAAGATCTTCCATCTGCAGAAGCATCAGAAATATTTAATACGGTTCCTAAACCAGTTTCATACACTTCTTGTGCAGTAGTTGTACCATTTGCACAAGGAGGAAGTTCTGGAGTAACCACACATCCATCTGGAGTTTGATTACAGTTATTAATATTATTAGCACATCCTGATCCAGAATCAGAACATGTTCTAGAGACTGTTACAGAGGCTGCATTTGTCCATCCATTCGCAGTTGATCTTACATTACATGATGGACCAATTCCATCCAATCTAACAAGCTTAGTTCCACAAGTTGTTGGATTGCCGACTTTGTCAGTAATAATATATCCACCTTCATTAGTAGCAGATCCTCTTTGACCATTGATTTGTTGTCCACTACTTATAGAGTATGTTTTAACATGGTCTGTCGTCTCATTACATCCAGATCCAGGTCCACCAATCGATAATGGATCGGACGTACACTTACTAATAACCGTAACACTAGAATTTCTACCTAACCACATACCATTATAATCAGATCCACCTAACCACTCGCCATTAGAATAAGATCCACCAACAGTTGATCTAACATCACAAGTAGGTCCTGTTAAGTCGATCTGAACAGTCTTAGTTTCACATATTTGTACACTATAGTTATCCGCTTTATCTTGAACACGTACATTTACATTATTTCCCTTAGCGGAAGCCATAGTTGTCGAAATTTCATTTTTATAATCATATGATTCGGTTGTTGCACAGCCACTACTGGTTCCTTTACCATTTTCAGCAGCTGTACAAGTAGATTTAACAGTAACAGTAGCACCTTTTCCTACCCAAGTTCCTGTATAATTGGCAATCAACCAACTCTTACCATTTCCATTTCCTGTAGAAGAAGCCGTTGTTTCACAAACCGGAGGAGTATAGTCAATTCGAACCGTATGGAATCCAGTACAATTTGCTTTATTTCCAGCATTATCTGATACTGTTCCATTGTCCCCTACTCCAACAGCTCCTGCCTGAGAAGTATTAATCTCATAATCATAAATCTTATGTTTAATAACTCCGTCGCATCCACTCTTTTGACTTCCATTTGAGTCATTACATACTTGTGTTACACGAGCCATTTCCTTAACAGGAGATCCATCATGTGTTGCACCTAGCCATCCCCATTCAGAAAGCAATCCTGACGCTACAGTGTAATCTTCAGAATTATGAAGATTTCCTTGCCCTGTACCATAATCAATCTTCGTCGTACATACCGGAATCGTGTAATCAATTTTAACGGTTCTATCTGCAGGGCATTGTGTAATATTTCCAGCGATATCTCGTACTTGTCCGCCCTTACCCGCAGCAACAGCTCCAGCATTATTAATATTCATTTCACTACTATAAATATGGCTCTGTTTATTATCAGCATGATTATTATTACATGTACTTTCTACATTCGCCATATGACCGTTGGCTGTTGTTGATTTAACATCTGTACATCTTAATGAAACAACCGCAGTTTTTTTAGTTGGTCCTGTTCCTCCAACTAATCCTAACCATCCAGTTTCCAAAGAACCCTGTGTCGTTGGGTGTAATGGATTTCCCTGTGGATAACTAATGACTGTCTCACAACTAGGAGCAATATGGTCAATCTTTAATGTCATCTTAGGGCATTCATTACTAATGTTTCCAGCATAGTCTGTAACATGACCTCCTGAAGAATTGTCTCCAGAAGCATAAGTGCTCTCGTATCCATTAGCCCCAGCTTTCGTAGTATTAATATCTTTATCAAAATTATAACTTTGTTTATTATAATCGCTATCTGGATTACATCCACTTGAAAACTTATCGTCTTCATCCAAACAACTATGACTTAGTCGAACACTTTCACCGCTCTTTAACCATCCAGCTTCATTTGGGCCAGTTGTTCCAGCATAAGTTGTAACGATATCACAGGTAGGTTTAACTGTATCGATTTTTGGATAATCCTCATCACTATAAGCAGAACAGTTTCCTGCTCTATCACAACTTAGGAAAGCAACTCGATGCGTTCCCTGATCTTTTAACTCAATTCCATATCTGGTTGTTCCACTAAATGGAGCAGAAACCATGGTAGTAGCACTATTTGCCCAAGTTAAATTTTGTCCATTTTTACCAGTTTGTTTTCTATAAGATGCAATGAAGTGATCAAATCCAGATAAAGATACTTTTGTATCAGGATCTTCTGTTTGAAGATCTTCTCTTTGCCCATCAACATAGGCTTTTAAATATTCATTAGACCACAACGTATGTTCTTTATAATTATTAGCATCCGCAGCTGTATAGTCGCCACCTGATGTTGCCTTTGAATAAGAGACACGAGGAATAAGTGGAGCCGTACGGTCAATATTAGCAAAGATATTAACCGTAGTACAGTTTCCTGCTTTATCACATACAACTAACTTACCATAACGTTTTCCTTCACGCTTTAGTATCAATCCAGTAATAGTACCATTTTGAGTACCATGTTCAGCATTCTTTAATTCTTCCATATTTGTTGGATTATCAATTAAGTTTGGACTTGCAAAGGTACCGGTTACAGGTGTTCCACCATTTTGTTCAATTTGAGAGTTATAGGTAGATGCTGTACTTTGAACATCGGCATCTTTAGTACCTCCTGCAACATATGGATTATTAACAGACCACTCATAAGAATATAAATATAAGTTGTCATCAATGGAAACATCTAAAACAATACCATTAGGATAGTTTTCTTTATTCATCCACTTCTCGGAAGAAGTACCAGTAACTCCAGAAAAACTTTGAGCTTTTAAAGTACCAGTAGGTAAATTGGAAGTTCTCTTACCATCATCTTGAACAGTAATAGAACCAACTTGTGCTCCCTTAGATCCATCCGCATTAACTTTATAAGCTTTCACTGTAACTCTAGGAGATAAAACATCAACATTGGCTCTTACATAGCAAATTGTTTTGTTAACATTTTGAGCATTATCTTCAATTTGAATATAACTCCATCTCGTACCAAAACTATAATCAATTCCTGAAGCAGAAGTACCCGTATCATTTGGCCATGAAACAGTAAAGGTATCTCTTTTACAACCAGATCCATCACCATCACTGCAACCAACAGATACACGTCTAAAGTTGTTCTTATAAGAACCAGCATTAAAAATTGACTTATTAATCCAATCATCATCACTTAATGCTTGGCCATTAATCAATCCACAAATTGGATTCTCCGTATCTTTAAAACTTCCAGAAGAATTAAATTCAACTTTTCCTCCTTGTTCATTAATAGCTGTAATATTAATACGAATTGCATTATAACTAGTTACGTCAAAATAACTAGATAATTTTTTAGAATTAACTTGTATTACAGATTCATTGCCTGCTTTTAAATCACCCGAATAGTAAACCTCTGTATATCCATCATCATCATTTGTCTTCGCAAAAATAGAATAAGAATAACCATAAACCCCTAAGCCATAGCCCTCATTATCCCCTTTAATCTTAAAAGAGAAAGTTGCATTCTTAACATTACTAAAATTACTGCCAGCAGAATAACCATTGAACTTAAAATCAAGAATGACTGGTACTGGAACAACAGGCTCATCGGGAACCAAGTCATCTCCACAATATAAATAAGTATGATAAGAATAATCTTTATCACTCATTTTATAAACACGAACAAAAGATTTTTTCACACAGTCTTTCCCATTTTTATCTTTAACATCTTCTTTTAAATAATTAGTACGGCGTAGTTCAGATACTTTAACAATGATACTCTCACCCATAGAATGAGGAAGTAAATCACGATTATCTTGCAAATAAAGCTTAGCAGCCATTGCAATATTATCACGATCTTGTTTTGCCTTTTGATTTTGAGAAATGGAAATATAACGGCTAGTACCAACGATTGCTAATGTAGTTAAAACCCCAACAATAACAATAATGGCAAGCAATTCAACAAGAGTAAAACCCTTCTTTTTCCCTTTCTTTTTCTTTATCATCTTAACCACCTACTATTCTACAATATACATTATAATATAAAAAATAAGAGAAGAAAAGAATTAAAAAAAGAAAAAAACTAGACTAAATCTAGTTTTTTTAACTTAGATTAACGATGTTTCCATCTACTACATCGATAAGTTCACAATTAGGTTTTCTGGACAATCCAGGCATCGTCATAATATCTCCTAACAATACCGTAATAATGCCAGCACCATTATATAATTGAACATCACGAACCGTAACATCAAAATCTTTAGGAACTCCTAATTTTTTAGGGTCGTCAGATAATGAATATTGAGTCTTTGCAACACAAATTGGAAGATTAGCAAGGCCATTTTTCTTAATATCTTCAATTTTTTCTTTAGCAAGCTTACTGAACGTTACCTTCTTAGCACCATAAATTTCACGACATATCTTTTTAACTTTACTTTCAATAGGACTATCTAATTTATAAAGAACTTTGAACCTTCCCTTAGGAGCATCAATTACTTTATTAGCTAAATCAATAGCGCCTTCTCCTCCATCAGCATAAGCACTAGATACTGTGAAATTATATCCTAATTTTTCACAATGCTTTCGAACTAAATCGATTTCATGATCTGTATCTGTATTAAATTTATTTAAGCATACGATAACATTAACACCATATTTCTTTAAATTCTCATAATGCTTATCTAAGTTAGCAAATCCTTTTTCAAGAGCCTCATCATTCTTTTCAAATACTTGATCCTTTGGAACACCACCATGATATTTCATAGCTTTAATCGTAGCAACTAATACAACGGATTGAGGTTTTAATTCCCCTAATCTGCATTTAATATCTAAGAACTTTTCAGCACCTAAGTCAGCACCGAATCCAGCTTCCGTAACTACATAGTCTGCATAACTTAAAGCAGTCTTTGTCGCAACAATACTATTACATCCATGCGCAATATTGGCAAAAGGTCCACCATGGATAAGAGTTGGTGTATTCTCTAATGTTTGGACTAAATTAGGCATGAAAGCATCCTTAAGTAATGCAACTAAAGATCCTTCAATATGTAAGTCTCTAACATAAACATATTCACCTTTACTATTCGTTCCAACAATAATATTTCCAAGTTTAACTCTTAAATCATCTAAAGAAGTTGCTAAACAGAATAGAGCCATAACCTCACAAGCAGAAGTAATCGTAAAACTATCATGTCTTGTACCTAAATCCACATCACGTAATGCACGATCATTTACATCTAAGCATCTTTTAAATAAAACATTTTGAATATCTAAACTGTTTCCAAAATAAATATGATTATCAATAGCCGCACTAATTAAGTTATTAGCAGAAGTGATAGCATGAAAATCACCCGTAAAATGAAGATTAATATCCTCCATAGGAACAACTTGAGAATAACCTCCACCGGTTGCTCCACCTTTCATTCCAAATACAGGTCCCATAGAAGGCTCACGTAAGGCAATAATAACTTTTTTACCCAAACGATTTAAGGCATCTCCTAAACCAATACTAACCGTTGTTTTACCTTCTCCCATAGGAGTAGGACTAATAGCTGTAACAAGAATTAATTTTCCTTTTTTCTTACGACCACCAATATGTTTAATCTTTGCTTTATAAGATCCATATAACTCCAAATCATTCTTTTTAATTCCGATTTTTTTCGCAATATCGGTAATATTTAATTTATGACTATTTCTAGAAATTTCTATATCTGTCATTTCTTATCACCTCAAGTTTTATTATAACATAGCAAACTTCTTTTTCTATGGAAAAAAGACATCAAATTATAAAAAAGTTTTATAGAAAAATAGAGATTTATGATACAAACAATTCAGATTCCAACAAATCCATCATTTGAAGCATTTAAAAAGAAAATGTATACTGAACACCGTTAAGAAAAAAAGGAGGAATCGGATGAAAAAAAAGATAATTTTCTTAATTATGATAATGACCTTATTGGCAATAGGTAAAACCGTTCATGCAGAAGAATATTCATTCTATGAAGCAGAATACTTAGACAACATGTACATGAATAAATATCAGTATGCAACAAACACAATCTACTATCAACGAGCAAGATTTTTTCAAAATAGACAAACCTATCAAATTGCTTATTGTATAGAACCCTTAAACTTCTTTCAAGAAGGAAGCGTCTACTTTAAAACAGATCATCCAAGTAATCTAACAAAAGAACAAATGGATCAAATCGAAAAGATTGCCTACTTTGGATATCGCTATAAAAACCATTTTGATGCATCTTGGTATGCCGTAGCCCAACTCATGATTTGGAGAGTCGCAAGTCCTACAGAAGGAGATTATTATTTCACAAAAACATTAAATGGAGAAAGAACTAATGAATTTGATTATCAAATCGATGAAATCAATCAACTAATTTATGAATATGATCATGAAATTCCCATCGAAAATCAAACGATTACTGTCATACAAGGAACTAAATCAGAAATTGAAATTGGAGAATCCCTTCAAAAGTATTCAACCAATAATTCTGAAATTGAATTAGTAGATACAAGAATCATCATTCCCGATTTAGAAGAAGGAGAATATGATATAACTCTCACAAGAGAAAAAGACATCATTCATAATGGAACAATCGAATTCTTTGAATCAGCTACCAGTCAAAATATGGTCCATAGAGGAGACTTAGAACCAAAACAGGTACAATTTAAAATCAATGTCATATCCAACCATATTCATATTACAAAAGTAGATGAAGATACGAAAGAAACAGAACCACAAGGAGAGGCCTCTCTAGATGGAGCTATCTATGAAACATTTAATGAAGAAGGAGAATCCATTGATAGTATTGAAATCATCAACAATCAAGGAGAAATCAAAGATATTCCATTTGGTACCTACTACCTACAAGAAACAGTTCCTGGAAAAGGATATGAATTAAATAATGAAAAATATACATTTACTCTATCAGAAGAAAATCCAAACTATGAAATAACAGTATCCAACGCAGTCATAAAGAAAAAAATAACCATACAAAAAGTATATGGAGAAGAAAACAAGATAGAACCAGAAACCAATATTCAATTTGAAATCATCAATTCAAATAATGAAGTAATCGAAACCGTTGAAACAAATGAACAAGGAGAAGTAGAAATCACATTACCATATGGTACCTATACCATCAAACAAGTAAATACAACCGAAGGATATCAAATGATAGAACCTTTTCAAATAATCATATCCAATCAAGAAGAAGAAACAATTACCCTATATGATTACAAAATACCTGTTCCCAATACAAAAAAGGAAAGAAATCTATTAGAAATCATCATTCAATTCATTAGGATGATTCTATGTTAAAGAAAGTATTTCTAATACTGGTCTTATGTACTACACTTCTTTCAGTCTCAACCATTATGAAAATAGGAAGCAAAGAAAGAATTGTTTTTAATATACCGATTACAAGTCCTATCAAAGTATCCAAAACAAATACCATTCAAGTAGAAAAAACAATTGGTAATATTAAAATACCGAAGATAGGATTAGAAAAACCATTATATACAATCGATAGTGAAAAGAACAATGTAGAAGAAAACGTTACGATTTTAAAAGAATCAATGAATCCAAAAGATGAAAATAGCATTGTATTTATCGCAGCTCATTCAGGAACATCCGAAGTATCTTACTTCAACAATCTAGATCAATTAGATATCAATGATGAAATAGAGTTCCAATATGAAAACAATACCTATACATATCAAATTACCCATATATGGGAACAAACAAAAGATGGATATATTCGAGGAAGAAGAGAAAATAAAAGACAACTTGTCCTAACAACCTGCTGTCCACAAAAAGAAAATTGCCAATTAATCATTAATAGTATCGAAAAAGAGTCTTAATTAAGACTCTTTTATAATAATCGAAATAGCTTTTTGTAATTGAGCATCATTTTCATCCGTACGATCCACGTAGTATTCTGGAGACTGTTCTACAATAATATCTGGAACAATTCCTTTCTCACTAATCACATTCCCACTAGGAGTTAACCATCTTTCAATCGAAAATTTAATACTACTTCCACTATTCAAAGTAAGAGATTTTTGAACATGACTCTTACCATAACTATTAACTCCAACAGCATGATAATTCTTATAGTTTTCTTGGAAACTAGCAACCAATACTTCTGCAGAAGAAGCAGTATCCTGATTCATTAAAATGACAATCGGATAATCACGTTTTTCAGAAGTAGTAGAATAAACCTTGGTTCTTTTCCCATTACTCTCTGTTTGAAATAAAAGTGTTTTCTTATCAAAGAATAAACTCAAAATATTTCTTGCTTGTGCAAGATGACCACCAGGATTATCACGGACATCTATAATAAGAGAATCTATTTTTTGTTTTTCTAATTCTTTCAAAGCATTTTGAAATTGAGTAAAAGCATGAGAAGAAAAGATATGAAGATGAATATACCCTATTTTATGATGATCTTTTTCAATCATTCGATAAGAAACATCCTCTACTTCAATCATTTGTCTCATGACAAGTAACGTATCTTCTTTTCCATCTCTCAAAACAGTAATGCGAACAGTAGAGCCAACTTTACCAGTTACTAATCTACCAAGATCTCCTGCATATAAATTCTTACAACTAACGCCATCAATACTAAGAATCGTATCTCCCACATGAATTCCTGCTTTTTCTGCAGGACCATCTTTCACAAGAGAAATAACATGATTGTATTCATCTTTAAACTCAACCGTAACCCCAATTCCTACATATTCTCCATCAACGGATTCATTAAAAGAGCTTGTAGAATCTTTATCTAAAAATTGAGAATAAGGATCTTCTAAAGAAGACATCATTCCTTTAATAGCAGATTCTGATAACTTTTCCTCATCTAAATCTTCATAGTAATTATCTACAATATTATTATAAGTACTAACAATCTCACCCAAATTCGTATCAGAACGAACACGACTAAGATTACTATTACCATAAGTAATTAAATATCCAATAATCACGCCGAATACAACTGCAATCACAACAAGAACAATGACTTCCATAATAGAAAATTTAGCATCACTCTCTAAACTTCTTTGAAGATCATTGACTAAGTTTTTCTTTTTCTTCTTATGTTTCTTCTTTTTCTTCTTTTTTTCCATAAGACACCTCATAGCAAAAAAGACATAAAGTCTTTTTATTCTAAATATCCAACAACTTGATCTTTACCTTCAATATACTCTGATACAGAACCATCTTTAAAATGAATTAAAGTGGGTCCATTAATCTTTAATTCAGATACATTAGAAACAGAAGAATTACTTTCTTCTGAAATGTAACCCTTATTAAAAGAACTACTCATATCAACAGTATAAATCGTTAAGTGTTCTTCTTTAGAACGATAACCAGAAACAGCTAAACTTAAAGAAGATAATACTTCTGCATCTTCACGATCATAGTAAACAACTAAGTATTCTTTTTCAGGCATTGAAAAACTTCTTCCAGCCATAATATCGGTATAAGATATAGTTCCATCTCCAGAAGGTTTATTAGGAGTAATACGTTCTCCACGGTTTGTTAAATATAAGGTTAATAAATAAAAAGCAAGGAAGAAAACAAGGATTCCTCCAACAACCCAAATGATGTTTTTAAAATCTGTTTTGAATTCTCCCACTTCTTCTATCTTCTTTGCTTGTTCTAAAGCCTCTTTATTCTTCTTTGTATTTGTTTTACGAATTGTTTTTTTGTTTGACATAATTACCACCTAGATATTATTATAACACACAACTGTTTGAATCAAAATAAAATAGTACAACAAAAAAAGAGAGCTAAGCTCTCTATTTTTTCTCTGTGATAACAATCTTAATCTTCTTAGTTTTAGAAGAATAAGCAAGTTTCAAATCAGAACCCGTAACGGTAACTTCTACTTCATGAGTACCAACTTTATAGTTCTTCAAATCAACATAAGCAGTAATATCCGTTTCTTTAATGTTTTCTAAAGCTTCTTCACTACCACTAACAACAACGGTTACCTTACGATCTTCTTCACTACTAGCTTGAACAACTAATCCATCAGCAAGATTACGATAAGATACTGCAATATCTTTAAATTCTTTTGTAGTAGCATTATCAATTGTAACCTTAACAGACATTGTCTTAGAACTTAATTCTGTAATACCTTTAGGTTTCTTTAATGTTACGTTATAATCTTTATCTTTTTCAAGACCATTAACATCAATTTCTACATCTAATTGTTGAATTTCATCAATAGCAGCCTGTTCTCCATAAACCGTAATCTTCGTTACACTTGGTGTAATAGATTGAATAGATTTACCAAATGCTAAATCTCCAATAGGAACAACACGAATTGGAATTTCCTTACTTGGTGATGTAATCGTAACATTAGCAGCAATTGCTTTTGGTACAATCTCTACATCCATAATCTTACCATCACTATCATAAGCTACAAGTGGAATATCTTTAACATTAATATCTCCTGCTTTTGGATTAGGAATATTATTAACATCCAATAAAGCTCTAACGTTAGCAACTTGATCTAACTTATATTTAGCACCCTTAATAATAACTTCAGAACGATCAAGTTCTACATTACTAATATATAGTTTTGTATCTAATTTATCTTGATTCAAAATATCATAAGTAAGGGTTCTAGTTTCACTTTCCTTCTCATAGATCGTTACATTAACCGTAGAAGGATCCAATTTATAATCCAATGATTTTAATCTTTGATTATACTTTAATGTTACTTTATGAGTACCAGGTTTTAATCCGGTTAAATCAACGGTAACACCTTTAGAAGGAGATTGTTTAGCAAGGAAGATATGTCTTCTTTGACCAATCAAAGTAATATCAACCTTTTCAGGTAAACCTTCTACAACATAACTCTCTTCATTATAAACAGCCGTAACTGTTTGGTCATATAAGATTTCTGCATATTGATCAATCATAACATTGGATTCATTATCAATAAACAGGAATACAATAAATGCAAGTAATAAACTGATGATCAATAAAGTTGACTTTTTACTGGCAAGACGATCAATCCCTTTAGCCAAATTCTTTGATACATCCATTACTTTCAAAATAACACGCGTAATCGGAGTAATTAATACCTTATCAAATACCATTCCAATACGACGAAATAATTTTCCAAAAAATCTACTTACTTTCTTCATATGGCTCTTCCTCATTTACTTCTTCGTCTTCATTGTATTCGATATCTTGTTTAGGTCTTAACTCATCAATTAACATCATACGTACATCATCAAGAGTTAAGTTATATAACATTTCTCCCTTTAATGCGATAGATACTCTACCTGTTTCTTCAGAAACAACAATACAGATTGCATCCGTCTCTTCTGCTAACCCTAAAGCAGCTCTATGTCTAGTACCTAAACGTCTATTTAATTTTGGACTATTACTTGTTGGGAAAACTGCTCCTGCACAAGTAATTCTATCTCCTTGAATAATAACACCACCATCATGTAATGGATTACCTTCATAGAAAATAGCAATCAATAAGTCACTTGATAGATCAGCATATAATTTTTTAGCCTTATCAATATAGTTTCCTAAGCTAACATCTCTTTCAATAACAATTAAGGCACCAATTCTTTCTTTTCTTAGATAATCGATCGCATTAATCATTTCATAAACTAAATGCTCTCTCTCATCAACTGTTAAGACTTTATGTCTTCCAAGTAATTGGTTACGTCCTAATTGTTCCAAAATCGTACGAATTTCTGGTTGGAAAATTACGATTAAAGCAATAGGTCCCCATTGAATAATATAGTCTAATAAATATCCTACTGTAATAAAGTGGAATATTTGACTAATAATCTTCAAAATAATAATAAATACTAATCCCTTAAAAATTAAGGATAATTTAACATTGTTTTTAATGTTTTTTAAAATAAAATAGAAAATTAACCAAACTAAAGTGATATCTACTATTTTACGAAGTACAGTTAATACATCTGTCCATGTTATATACATCTCGTCATCTCCTTATTTTGAATCCCCATACCTATTAATATGATATCATTTTCTAAGTAATTTATCAACCAACAACCAAGAAAAAAGAGCAATTAATTTTTGTGCATTGCTCTTTTTGCTCTTTCATCTTTCGTCTTAATTTTAACGGCTTTATTTATAACATCCGCATCATGAATTTGAGTCTCATAAATTTTTTCTATAACAGTCAAATCCACTCTCTTGGTTCCCTTATCAGCACTTTTTAATTGTAATCTAAGTCGATCACCTAAATAATAGTTTTGTTCTCCATCAAGAGAAACCAAAGAATAGCTTTCTTCACTGTGAACATAATCGCCTTTTAAATCACGTACACGAACAGTACCTTCCGCTAAATTATCAAATTGAACAACCATACATTCATTAGATAATCCAATAACGGTAGCTTCAAACTCTTCTCCAATATGATGTGACATCATCTCAGCAAACTGCATGCGGAATGTTTCTTTTTCTAATTCATCAGCAACTCTTTCTGTATGAGTTACTCTCTCCGCAATCTCAGGTAATCTAGAAGACCATTTCTTTCTCATTCTAAATCCAGGATCAGGATTAAAAATACAATCCCAAGATATATTCTGATTCGTTTTATCACCATATCTTCTAGCAGGAGAGGTTCCTTGGATATATTCTTCTTCTGCCAATCCATCATGTCCAAGATTTTCTGCACTATATTTAGCACGAGACTGTGTTTTGATTAATTCTGTTAATAGGAAACTAGATAGTCTTCCACAACTAGAAACATGGGCAATTAGTTTTTGGAAAGCCTTATGATTAGATGCTAATTCATCTGCACTATAACCATTGAATGGAATACCAAGAGCCTCCAACATTTGTAAATATTTTCCTAATTTATCTACATTTGGTGATTCATGAACACGGTATAGACAAGGAACTCCTAATTTTTTGAAGTATTTAGCTCTCGTAACATTGGCGATTAACATAAACTCTTCAATTAAGTTTTCAGCAATATCTTGTTGGCGAACTCCTACATCTAACATATGACCATTTGGTCCATAAATCCCAACAGGTTCTGGTCGATCAAATTCATAGGCTCCTTTTTTAATTCGGTTATTATGAAGTATTTGAGCTAAATTTCTCATAATCTGTAATGATTTTTCAAAAGGTTGATACTCTGGAGGTATTTCTCCACCCTTTAAGATTTGATTAACCGTATCATAATTCATTTTTAAGTTAGAATGTGTAACCGTAGGAACATATCGATAATCAACAACTTTTCCTTCCGGACTAATTTCAATAATATCAGAAATCGTTAAACGATCTTTTTGTTCTTCCAAAGAACCAATTTGGTTCGCAATTTTACGTGGATAGTTAGGGAAAACAATTCCACCAGGGTAGTAACTATTTCCTTTGCGGAATCCATCTCGATCAAGAGGAGATCCATAAGGAACAAGAGTTGGAATATCAATAATATCCACCTCTAATACATAGTTTCCTCTTTCATTTATATAACAACTAATGGCATCATCCATATCTTTCGTAGTGACACCATCCAAGGTAATTGTCTCATTTTTGGTCTGATCTTCTCTTCCAATACGATCAGCGTCTCTTACCTCATCTGGTAAATGATCTACCTGCTCTAGGGATTCATTACTAAACTCATTATCAACACCCAATTTGAATGCTTCCCATAAGATATCTTCGTTTGGATCATCTTTATGATTAAACACTCTAACAATAGATGCCGTATAAAAATTAGGACCTGTTTGTTCATCTAAGGAAACAGCAACTCTTTGTCCGACAATTGCCTCACCCTTGATAGCAATGGTAATAGATTGCTTCTTCTTATCAATAGGTCGAAGATAATAACAACCACCGATACTATAAACCTCACCAGGTACATATTCTAAATTACGATCTATAATATCGACTACTTTGATACCTTGATTTCCGCCAATATCAATTAATACAAAATCTCCATCAACGGCACCATTTGCATTTTCTTTATGGATATCATACTTCTCCGTATTAACAACTAATTGACCTTCACGATCAACATAGGAAGTAGTAACAGATACCTTACCGGCACCATCACGATTTCCATAAAATCTACCTCTACGGAAAGATGTCTTATAAAAAGCTATATAATTATCAGATGGTGTTTTATAAACTTCATATTTTAAAACACCCTCTTCTAATACTTTTAATACTTCCGCCTTCTCTTCATCCGTTAAAAAAACTTCTCGATTTGATTCTTCCGATTTGATACGCTCGATTCGAGACACAATTTTTTCAAAGCTGGCAGGCTTCTTCTCCTTTTTTAATGCTAGATCTACGTAATTCTTCAACAAAATCATCCCCATCATTAATAACTTAACACAAAACCTATGAAAAAAAAAGACTTTTAAGCCTTTTTTAAACCCTTC
>JAEEGL015127685.1_pt1 | contig 16083 bp, 15 predicted proteins | sample 9134231 | NCBI WGS metagenome assembly JAEEGL01 (sample SAMN16246548, study PRJNA631951) | gut metagenome | biome: gut microbiome; feature: rumen; material: fiber-attached | host: Bos | place: Iran: Karaj | collected 2018-10
ATCAACAGATTATCAAGAAGAAGATAATGGCGTATTTTGATTCTATTCTCCGAAACAACAAGGATATGCACGAAGAGGGGTGGTTAACCACCCCTCTTAGTATAACTACCAATGAAAATAATATCGTTATCTTCTTCTTGACATCCTGTTCTTTGCTATCTTAATACAAACATATATAGATAAAAAACCGAAAAATCTTGCACTTCTTGCACCCAATACTGATTTTCAACGAGTTATGCCAAATTATCTTGCACCCATCTTGCACCCATCTTGCACCCAAATTCACGAACTGAACACAAAAAATAAGGGCTAACTACCTGATACTCAGAATTTGACACACGTTCTCCGCACAAACAACGAAAGAACGTCCTTACGGGCTGACAACGGCTGCTTGGCTCAATGACCGCTGGTTATTGTTTAATGTTATCTCGCCATGCTTGTCGCCTCCCAGCCTACGAGCAAACTTTGTCTGCACGGGCTGACAACGGCTGCTTGGCTCGATGACCGCTGGTTCAATGGGCAATGGGTAATGTTATCTCGCCATGCTTGTCGCCTCCCAGCCTACGTGCAAACTTTGTCTGCACGGGCTGACAACGGCTGCGTGGCTCAATGACCGCTGGTTCAATGGTTAATGGTTAACGGTTATTGGTTAATGTTTATGGTCCAGCGGCATGCTCAGCGGGTTTAGCAGGGCTTGATGAACATACATCCTAACGTAGGGATGGGCGCGGAACTGCGGCGATGCCTCCTGAAGGATTTCCGCTATCTGCTCCGTGATGATGGGAAGGGGGTACTGCTCGCAAAGGAGTTGGAAGTAGCCGGGGCCGAGGACGTTGTCGCAGTTGTCTATGATGAAGCGCGTCTCAAGGCGTTCGGACTTCTCGGCATTTTTCTTGAACTTCGGCGCGAGCTTGCGGGATATCTCGTCGTAGGTTTTCCCCGAGCGTGCAAGATGGATGTACTGCGTCTGGAGCTCCTCCCACTCGTTGTAGAGGCGCTTCTGCTGGTCGAGGTAGCGGTACAGGCGGTCGTTGAGTGGTCCTCCCGTCACGCGCTGCCCGAAGTTGTCCATTGAGATGAACAGGTCGCCCGTCTCGAGGACGATGGGTACTTGCATGTTCTGCGTGCCGAGGTATATCTGTGCGATGCATACCGTATCGACATCGCCATAGAAGGAGAAGCGTCCGTGCACGACTTGGCACGAATCGATGTCCACCACAACACTCTCTCCCTGAGTAGCACGCAGATGCAACACCTTACCATCAAGAACTGGTATGGTGCTTTTCCCTGCTATCGTATATGCTTCGGCACACGACGCGAGAAGCAGTAGCAGGGATGCGAACAGGGATATTTGATAGAGTTTTCGCACTTCTTTTCTGGAAAGTGGCGCAAAAGTAGTGCTACCCAGCCACTTTCGGAAATTCGCGAGCAGAAGATTTCCGGAATTTGTGTTTATTTATACAAAAGTGGCAAAAGTTTACAGAAATTAACCTTTTTCGGCGTCGTCTTTCCATCGAAAGGCAACATAAACCTCAAATACGGCAGCTATGGCGAGGGACACTTTCCACTCGTCGCCGCTCACGGGACGTATGTGCTGCCAGTGTGTGAACATGAGTACGGCGGTAAGCAGCAGCAGGCAGGCGCCAAGAATCTGCTGGCGGCGCAGGCGGCGAAGTTGCAGGTTGTCGCCGTCGTAGCGTTGCAGGAGTTGTATGCCGGCGAAGGCTGCTGCGCCTGCGGTATAGCAGTAGAAGGCGGGGGCGAAGTCGTCGATGAACATCGGAAGCGCGGCGCCCACGATTAGCAGGAGTCCGCCGAGCATTTGTATCTTGTTTGTCAGCATTTTCAAGAGATTTTTTTCAGTGACAAGCCCTTTGATTTGACTATTTGACGATTTAACTATTTGACGATTCAATCCTTAATCGTCAATCCTCAATGGTTCGAAGAACCTTCATCGAGTCTTGCAGCCGTTGTCAGCCCTGAGGGACGAAGTTCCGAAGTGGCTGGGAGGCGATAAGCAAGGCGAGATAATGGTCAATCGTCAATGGCCAATCGTCAATGGCCAACGCTCTCGCCGTCCTCGACAATGTAGAGGTCTTCGTCGTCGGTCTTCATCTTCAGCGTCACGCGTGCAACGCTCTCGATGGCGTCCTGGCTTGTTGCGAGTTCCTCAAGGCGTAGTTCGTGGTGATTATAGCGCGCTTCGAGAGAGGCAATCTCTGCGCGGCGAACGTCGTTCTCGCTATGCAGGCGATAGAACTGCAGAAGGCTATGCGGGTCGATAAAACCTGCATAGATGACGAACACGAAAATTGTCCAGAACGTCTTGTGGCGCACAAGTGCGCGTCCGATATTAAGGAAAAAGTTCTTCATTATGTTGTCAATCGTCAATGGTCAATGGTCAATCGTCAATGGTCAATCGTCAATGGTCAATCGTCACTCTATCTCATCCCATGCTCCTGCAAGCGATAGGCGGCGAGGTCGGCATAGCGCGTTCCGGGCTGCCCAAAGTTTGCGTAGGGATATATGCTGATTCCGCCGCGAGGAGTGAAGATGCCCTCCACTTCGATGTACTTTGGCTGCATGAGGCGTATGAGATCCTTCATGATGGTGTTGACGCAGTCCTCGTGGAAGTCGCCGTGATTGCGGAAGGAGAAGAGGTATAGTTTGAGACTCTTGCTCTCGACCATGCGCGCGGCGGGAATGTAGTTGATGCGTATCTCCGCGAAGTCGGGTTGTCCCGTTATGGGGCAGAGGGAAGTAAACTCCGGGCAGTTGAGGCGCACCCAGTAGTCGTTCTCGGGGTGGCGGTTTTCAAAGGTTTCGAGCACCTCGGGAGCGTAGTCGCTCTTGTACTCTGTCTTGCGGCCGAGCGCACTCAGCCCTTCTTGTTCTCTGTTCATTTATTCCGCATTAGATATTCTTCAAGTCCGCGTCGGCGCAGCTTGCACGCAGGACATTCGCCGCAACCGTCGCCAGTGATGCCGTTGTAGCACGTCAGCGTCTTTTCGCGCACGAGGTCCAGGACGCCGAGTTCGTCGGCAAGTGCCCACGTCTCGGCCTTGTCGCGCCACATCAGGGGTGTGTGCAGGATGAACTGCTCCCCCATTGAAAGATTCAGCGTGACGTTCAAGCTCTTTATGAACGAGTCGCGGCAGTCGGGATAGCCGCTGAAGTCCGTCTGCGAGACGCCCGTGACGAGATGGAAGATGCCGCGCTCGCGAGCATATACGGCAGCGATGCTCAGGAAGAAGAGGTTTCGTCCAGGCACGAAGGTGTTTGGGAAACCGCCCTCTGGCTGTTCTTCGTCCATCGGGATGGAGGCGTCGGTGAGGGAGTTCTTGCCGAGCCGTCCGATGAAGCTTACGTCCATCACCTCGTGGCTGACGCCAGCTTCGCGGGCTATCTCTGCAGCAACTTCAACCTCGCGCACGTGCTTCTGCCCGTATATATATGTGAGCGCACTCACCTCGCCGAAATGCCGCTTTGCCCAGTACAGGCACGTTGTGGAGTCCTGGCCGCCGCTGAAGACGACGAGTGCCTTCGGCGCAATCTGTAGTTTTCTGTTCCTCATAAATTCTTTTCTACTTCCGCACGAATACGCATGAGAGTATATATCGGGCCGCTGAAAGAGCGGTCTTCGCCATGTACGCGAGCCATGCGGCTATATGCCTCGACGGTTTTGCGTACATCGGGAATGTTCATCTCCACGCCCAAAGCCATGCTCTCGGGCAGGCGGTCGGAGTGCTGCTCGAACCACTCCAGCAGTTCGGCCACTTCCTCTTGTTTATAAACGGCTTTGTACTCCATGCTATTCTTGCATTTTCGCGCAAAGATACGGCAAAAGCGGCAAAAATCAACACTTTCTCGCGTTTATTTCCCACGTTACGGCGTTTTTTTCGTACTGTTGCACGAATTTTTCACTTCACAAGTCTTGTGAAGCCATTATGGTGCGCGAGGTTGGCTCTACTTTTGCAGCGTCAAACAACAAAAAACGCGAAGAAAGTAAACCAAAACTCTAACCAAAAACAAACAACACTACTATGGCATCAATCAAGACAATCCTGAAGAACACGACCGTCGCAGGAAGATACCTGCGCGAAGTGGCAAAACAGCGTAAGACCAACGTCACGCGCTACAACCTGGCCTTCAATCGCGAAGAGAACAACTGTTGGTACATCGACCTCCCCGAATGGCAGGGCTCGCACGGCAGCCTGCAGATGGTGGCGGGTGCCGACACGCTACTGGAATTCGTCGGCAAGGGCGCTCCGCGCGTCGAGGCCGAGGTGTGCAAGTGCTCCGAGCCCATTCCCGAGCTGGACAACGATGCGGCATACTTCCGCGCCGACATGATTGGTGGCGGAGTGTTCGGCGGAGCAACGTATCAGGTCAACCTCAGCGGTTTCAACGACACGATGTGGCTCTGCCCCGTGACGCTCTTCGTAATGGGCGAATATCCGAAGTATATTTACATCAAAGTGAACTGACAAACTCATCATGCAGTACACATATCTTAATATAAAGAACGTTCCGTTCACGCCGGCCTACGACGACATCATATACATCGACTATGCGGAATCGATGAAGATTGAGCGCTGGCGCCTGGAAATCCTGATCGACGACATCACGGCAGTCCTCGATCGCTTCGACTACCCCAATATGGACCCGTCCAACGGCAGCATGTTCAAGACATTCATGTCTATCATGAACGAGCCCAACGTCTGGATAGGCTTCCCCCCCGAAGAGCGCTCGCGCTTGGAGCAGGAGATGATGCGTCCCTTTGAGCGCAATGGCAGAGGGGGCGTGGAGCACCCCGACAGGGCTTACATCATGTTCGTGGACCGCTACGAGGACGAGAACACGATACGTTTCCGCGCATATCCCCTTACTCGCGAGCAGAAGGCGCAAGACGTACTCCGGCATGTGCTGAGCGTGTTCAAGGAACATGATGCTCTCGAAGGCGGCAGGTTTGCAAGCGACATCGAGAACGCAAAGCCCGCCAGTTCCTGGGACATCAGCCTCGCCATGCAGCAGGCTCGCGCCGCCATAGCACGCCTACGCGAACTCAAGGTTGACGAGGAAAGCATACGCGAACTCCTCGTAAACAACCAGCAGCAGTACGAACTCCACATCCAAAGCGACGGACGATTCTTCGTAGTGCCCATAAAGCAGGCAAAAGGCCCACAGGTCTTCGGACGCGAGGTGCGCCTCTCGCCGTTGGAGAAGTCTGTCTATCTGCTTTTCCTCAACCATCCGGAAGGAATCATGTTCAGCTATCTGCCCGACTACCAGCAGGAACTTATGGGCTACTACCAGCGTCTCATGCCCTACCGCCGACCTGAGCAGATGCGGCAGAGCGTGCTGGACGTGACGAGTCCGCTGTCGAACTCCATCAACGAAAAATGTGCGCGCATACGCCGAATGTTCATGGCTGCCGTAGGTTCCGCCTCCGTTGACCATTATTGCATTACCGGCACGCGCGGTTGCCCCAAGGGCATACGCCTCGACCGCAGCCTTGTGCGCTGCGATATGTAGAAAATTAGGCAATAGCTTTGTCTTCATGGCTGGATGGGCGCGAATGTCTCGCAAGAGATACTTCGCGCCCAAACATTTATATATAGAAACCGCGACAAATTGCTCACAGCCTGCGAGCAGGCGCGATGTCTGAAGGTACGAAACACCCGTCAAGAAGGCTTCTCGTTCATAAACCACAGACGTGGGATAATCATCCCACAAGCGTGGGATATGGAAACCACAGACGTGGGATATTCGTCCCACAAACGTGGTTTATGAACAAGGAGGGAGAACTGTGTGCGTAGAAGCACTTTTTTATAAAAGATGTTTGCGTGTGCGCGAGGAAATGCCTATGTTTGTCGCTGGAAATCCAAACAACACCATATCATGAAAAGACTTTTTACTCTTCTGATGGCAGCCTTCACACTCCTGACGGCTGCGGAGGCGCAGGAAGTGAACCGCCGCCTCTACCCCGACTATTCTGACGCCGTGCGCCCCGACCCGCGACTGCGCAAAATCGCACCACGAGCCGACGGGCAGACGCGCCCCGTGCGCGTCAACAACGGCGCATCTACCTACTTCCCGCCTGTCATCAACCAGGACGGCGGCTCGTGCGGTAGTGCTTCGAGAATCTACTACATGTTCGCCTACGAAATAAACGCTTGGCGCAGGGCGAACGGAAAAAAGGACGAGAACCGCTATCCGACGCACTTCACGTGGCTGCTGACAAACAGCAACAGCGGAAAGGAAACAATGGCGGCGGCAAACGGAATCCCCAACATGCTGACATACGGCGGCGCAACATACTCGAAGCTGTTCGGCAACCAGGACTGCTCGCAGAACGACTTCGGATGGATGCAGGGATACGACAAATGGTACCAGGCCATGAACAACCGCATCGAGCGCAGCGCGAACTTCCCCATATCGGTACAGACGGAGGAGGGACGAGAACTCGTCAAGAACTGGATTTGGAACCACAACGGCGACCCTGACTGGGAAGGCGTGGGAGGCATCTGCGGCATCGGCGTAGCAAGTGGCGGCGACTGGCGCAACATACCCTCATCCGATAAGAACAAGGAACTCGGCGTAGTGGGAAAGAAATACGTGGCATCGTGGGGAAAATCCGTTGACCACGCACTAACCATCGTCGGCTACGACGACGAAATAGAGTTCGACCTCGACGGCAACGGCGTCGTCGGCGAAAAGTCCAAGGACGAGGTAGGCGCATGGATTATCGTCAACAGCTGGGGCAGCGGCTGGTGCAACGCCGGCTTCATCTACTGCCCCTACAAGCACGCCGTGCCCGTGGGAACATCCGGCGGCTACTACCAGCCCGAAATATACTACGTCCGCAAGCACTATCGCCCCCTGCGCACGCTGAAAATAAAGATGGCGTACACGAAACGCTCGGAGCTATGCCTGTCGGCAGGCGTAAGCCAGGACACGACGGCAACGGAGCCTAAGACGAGTGTGGAGATGGAGCACTTCCGCTACGCCGGCGACGGCGACAACGACGGCGTGGACGCAGAAACGCCCATGCTCGGACGATGGACAGACGGCATGCACCACGAGGCAATGGAATTCGGCTACGACGTGACGGACCTCACGGCGGGCGTCGATGTGCACAAGCCCGTGAAGTACTTCTTCATCATCGAATCGAAGTCCTCGGCCAACGGCACAGGACGCGTCGAAGCACTTTCCTTCATGGACTACTCCGTCGATGAGGACGGCATAGAATTCCCCTTCGACCTCGAGAACGGAGGCGTTGAGATTCAGACAAAGGGAAAGAAGACCATCATATCCTACATCGTGAACGGCGACGGCATGAACGCGCCGCTGAACGTGCGACTGCACGAAGGCTCTCTCAGCTGGGACAAGCCGCAGCTGGGAAGCTTCTCGCTCACAGGATTCAACGTATATGGCGACGGCAAGCTCATTGCCCAGACACCAGCAAGCCAGCAAAGCCTGACAAACCTGGCGACGGCAAACAGCTACTCCGTGAGCGCACGATACGCAGCACTGAAGGGCGAAGGAGAATCGTCGCAGACGGCAGCATTCTCGAACGTATGGCGCGGCACGACAACAACGCCCGACGCAACACGCAAGTTCACCGAAGGCGGATTTACAATCAAGAACATCCTGCCCGAGAAGCTACAGCAGGCAACCATTGAGTTCTGGATAAAACCATCAACGTGCAAGGACTACAACCAGCAGATCGGTCCGGGTTGGGGCACTTTCCTCTTCCACACTACGCAGAAGGGCGAAGCCGTCTGCGGCTGGGACCTCAACAACCGCTTCTCGACGGCGCGCAACACGCTGACATCTACGAAATGGGCGCACGTCGCCATCGTCATCGACGGCACGCGCATGATGTGCTACATCAACGGCGAACTCAAAGGCGAGTGCAGCAGCGCATCAGGCGGACTGCCAGCCATGGGAGACCTCTCCGTGGGTAAGAGCGGCGCAAGCGGCATATCGGCAGAAATCGACGAATTCCGCATCTGGAGCGTCGCACGCTCGCAGACGCAGATAAACCAATACATGTACTCCGAAATCGAGAATCCAACCACCATGCCCGGACTCTTGCTCGAACTTACCATGAACGAGGACAAGGACGTGATGATTGCCGACCCGATGGGACACGAGATTACATACATCGGTACGCCAAGCCGCGCCGTCAACTACACACGCAAGGACAAGCGCGAACTGAAAGCCGACTTCGAACTGCCGGCAGGCGACCTGCTCACAGGAAATGCCATCGACTTCCATAACCTCTCCAGCGGAAACGCCATCAACTTCCAATGGGAAATCGACGGACAGAGCTTCAGCATCGACAATCCCAGCGTAGTATTCTCTAATGCAGGCGACAAGACGGTAAAACTTACCGTCACAGACGCAGCAGGAAACGTCGCCGATACGACGCGAACCATCAAAGTCTTGGCGATGCCAATGCCCACCGTCCTCTTCAGCTGCCCAGAAACCGTTGCCGTGGGAGACCGCGTGAACCTTATCAATAAGACGCTGAACGGAACTACATACGAATGGTCGCTGCCAGGCGCAGAAACGACGGCTTCTACGGCTACGCACCTCGCAACAACCTATGCGCAGCCCGGACGCTACGCCATCACGCTGACGGCACGCAACGCATCCGGCGAAAGCAGCCTTACGCGCGAAATCCAGGTGAACGACCTCTGGCCCGTCGCCGACTTCACGGTAAGTCCGAACCTCGCAATGGTGAACACAACAGTACGATTCACCGACACCTCCCTGCGCTCGCCACGCACATGGCACTGGGAGATGACATCCAACGACACCGTCCTCACAAAGAAGTTCAAGAACGGTAACGTCACGTTCAAGAAGCCCGGCGTCTTCGACATTACCCTCGTCGCAGCCAATGCTAAGGGCGCAAACCAGGTTATGAAACCGCGCGCGCTCATAGTATGCAACGACGACGGACTGACCGGCCTGAACTTTACAGGCAAGGCGACGGAGTACGTTACCATCACGAACCCGATTTCGAGCCGCAAATTCACAGTAGAATACTGGCTCTACGGAAAAGAGCAGAAGGATTTCGTCAACCAGATAGGCGGAACCGCCAGCGACTTCATGATAAAGTCTGACAGCGAAGGCCGCATCATCGTGAGCGTAGCGGGACAGGAGCAGCGCACACCCGCAGGAACTCTCTCGATAGGCCAGTGGCATCACTACGCAGTGGTGTTCAACGGACAGCAATGCACCGTCTTGAAAGACGCAAAGCCCATCAGCACAATGAGCTTCACGGCTCTCGCCTCCGAAAACCAACCCGCCAACATTCAGCTCGGCGGTAGCGAGGCGCCGATGTCGGCAATAATCGACGAGCTGCGCATCTGGAACTCGGCACTTACGGAGACGAAACTGCTCACATACGCCAACAATCCTATTCGCGACGTCGCCGAAGCACAGACTTCGGACAATCTCGCCCTGTACTACCAGTTCAACCAAACGACAGGCAACGTGCAGGATGCAACATCGTACAATCACACAGGAACACGCAAGGGATTCGGTCCCGACGGCGACGCATGGAACAGCTCGACGGGCATATTCTGCCTTTCCGAGGGAACACGCGACGACCTGACGGCTTCACTGCTCACGAACTACAAGGCTCCGTTCCGCCACACTACGTACTCGACGAACACGAGTGCCGATGCCGGCGACACAGGACGCTACCAGGAACTCGAGACGGGCACTCAGGAAAGCACTTGGGTCATTGAAAACGCCGTCGAGGACGGACCTGCACGCACGGAGTTCTTTGTTGACCGCGACGCCGACGAGACTCTCTCGCTCATGACGGGCTCCCGCGGCTTCGCCGACGCAGTAGAAAACCTCAAGCTCTACCAAACCGTCCACCTCGACGCTGGCTACTACATCCTGAGCGTTGAAGGATACACCGAGAAGCAACCTGCCGGCTGCTACCTCGTGGCTGCGGCAGGAAAAGGTCTGCCCAACGTGGCCGACTTCGCCAACGCTCTCGGCGTGGCAAGCGTCAGCGATGGACAGATGAGCTTCGCCGTTCGTGAGGCATGCGACGTTTCTCTCGGTCTTGTATGCAGCATGACGGGAGTTCATTGGCTCTCGCTGAAGGCTTTCCGCCTCGAACAGCGAGGAACCAACGACGACTGGACGTTCACAGGCATCGAAGAAGTACTGCCGACCAACAACGCGGCAACGAACTCCGCAATCTACGACCTGCAAGGCCGACGCACTACGGAACCGCAGCGTGGAATCTACATCCGCGACGGCAAGAAAATCCTACGATGAACAACATCACAAGGCGCACGGTGCTCACGGCATTGTGCGCCTTTGCTTTTTTCTCGTCACTGGCGCAGCGCGACGACGGCGAGACCTTCGTCTTTGCAGAGTATAACGTGGAAAACCTTTTCGACACGGTACACTGCGAAGGCAAGCAGGACGCGGACTTCACGCCACAGGGCGCATACCACTGGACGCACCAACGATATCGAAGCAAACTGCGGGCGATTGCACGTGTCATCGCATCGTTTTCCGACGACAAACCGGCAGCACTCGTCGCCCTTTGTGAAGTGGAAAACGACAGCGTCGTGCGCGACCTCGCAGAGCGGACGCGACTCGCAAGGATGGGATATAGCTACATTGTCACCAACTCTCCCGACGTCCGCGGCATAGACGTTGCGCTCCTCTACCAACCTCTGCGCTTCCAACCCGTATCTATCGACACCCTGCGCGTAAATCTCGGCGTGGGCAAGCGTCCTACGCGCGACATCCTACACGTTGCAGGACGTTTGCAGTCCGGCGATACGCTCGACGTGGTAGTATGCCATCTTCCAAGCCGATACGGAGGTCGCCTTGCCACAGAAAACGACAGGGCTACTGCGGCCAGCATGATACGAAGCCTTGCCGACAGTCTGCGCAACTCAAGGGAAAGATTTGGCCTCATCGTTGCTGGCGACTTCAACGACGAACTTCAGGACAAATCCCTCAGCAAAATTCTTGAAGCTCTGCCCATAGCAGACGTCGAGCAACAACCTTCTGAAAAACAGCAGCCTTCTTCCAAAAGTCCCCTACCCGAAAACGGGCAGATACTCCCTAATCGCCTCTACGACGTTTGTTGCGGAGCAGAAACGCACGCAGCCGCAAACGAAACGAATGCGGCTCTTGGCGGGATGCTTGCTGATATTGATGGAACGTACAAATTTCAAGGATTCTGGCAACACATCGACCACGTTCTCCTAAGCGGAACAATTCTTTCCGGGCACCACAGCCTCGTCGCGGAGCCTCGCTGTGCTCGCGTCAAGGCCTTAGACTTTATGATTGAAGCCGACGGCGAACACGAAATCAAGCCCCGGCGTACTTTTCTGGGCTCTTCGTACCACGGCGGCGTCTCAGACCATCTTCCTACCGTCGTAAAAATGAAGCTCCGACGTCGCTGAATCATTGACGCCGAAGCTACACATTATTTATATAAGGGGTTTGCGATTTTTCTGCGAGGAAAACGAATCCTTCTGCGAGGAAAATGAATCCTCCTGCGAGGAAAAAGAATCCTTCTGCGAGGAAAACGAATCCTCCTGCGAGGAAAATGAATCCTCCTGCGAGGAAAACGAATCCTCCTGCGAGGAGCGCAACCCGAAATAAGACGAGTGCACGAAAACAAGCGTGCGCATATTTCTTTCTACAACTCAGCCTCGCGCAGGCGCTCTGCATTTTCCGCCACGATGAGGTGGTCGATGCAGTCTTGTATGTCGCCGTCGAGAAAAGCAGGGAGGTTGTAGATAGTATATCCTATGCGATGGTCTGTGATGCGGCCTTGCGGATAGTTGTAGGTGCGTATCTTGGCACTGCGGTCGCCCGTGGAGACAAGGGTTTTGCGGCGCGAGGCGATGTCATCGACGTATTTCTGGTGTTCGCGATCGTAGATAAACGTGCGCAGGCGCGCCAGTGCACGCTCCTTGTTCTTCGGCTGGTCGCGGGTCTCAGTACATTCGATGAGAATCTCCTCCGTCTCGCCCGTATTCGGGTTTTTCCACGGATAGCGCAGGCGCACGCCGCTCTCCACCTTGTTCACGTTCTGTCCTCCGGCGCCGCTGCTTCGGAAAGTGTCCCACTTAATGAGTCCTTCCTGTATGTCCACGTCGAAAGGCTCCGCCTCGGGCAGTACGGCGACCGTCGCGGCGCTGGTATGCACGCGCCCTTGCGTCTCCGTTGCGGGAACGCGCTGCACGCGGTGCACTCCGCTCTCGTACTTCAGGGTTCCATAGACGTCAGCACCCGTGACGGAACATACTATTTCCTTGAAACCGCCGACGGCGCCCTCGCTTGCGCTGCTGACTTCCAGCTTCCAGCCCTTGCGCTCGCAGAACTTTGCATACATGCGGAACAAGTCGCCAGCGAAGAGGGCAGCCTCGTCGCCGCCTGTGCCGCCGCGAATCTCGAGGATGGCATTCTTCGAATCCTCGGGGTCTTTCGGAATGAGCATTATCTTGATCTTCTCCTCGAGTTGCGGTATGCGCGCCTCACATTCGTTGATCTGCTCGCGCGCTAAGTCCTTCATGTCGGGGTCTGACTCGGTCATGATGAGCGTTTTCGCCTCTTCGAGGTTTGAGAGCAGGTTGGAATATTCCTCGCGCGCCTTCATGAGGTCCTCGAGTTCCTTGTATTCCTTCGTCAGGCGCACGTAACGCTGCTGGTCCGCGATGACGGCGGGATCGGTGATGAGTGTTGATACTTCTTCGAAGCGGCTTCGCAGGCCGGTGAGCTTATCAAGTAGTGAGTTTGTGGGCATTGTGTGGGATTATCAATGAGAAAAGTTTCGTGAGGCGAAGGGCAGGCATTGCAGAAGTGCGGTGTGCCAGTATTCCCAGGTGTGTGCGCCGTCGCGCACTCGCAGTTGCGCACCGATTCCGTGTAGGCGCATCTGTCCGTAAAGCTCCAGCGACTGCTGAAGTAGGAAGTCGTCGTCGCCACAGTCGATGAACCACGCGACAGTCCGCAGTTCGGCGCATCTTTCCTTGTCGGCCTCAGCCACGAAGCGCACACAATCGAGGTTGTGGACGGCTTCTGCAAGAATCTTGAAGCGATCAGACTCAAGGTGTCCTCGGCTTTGCAGCTTTTCGTCAGAGCTCAGCCATGCGCTCATTGCGTAGCAGGATGAAAAGAGGTCGGTATGTCGCTGCGCGTAGCTCACACTTCCTCCGCCGCCCATGCTGAGCCCGGCGATGGCACGTTGGTTCTTGTCGCCGCCGCAACGGTATTTCTTCTCGACGGCGGGCAAGAATTCTTCGAAGAAGAAGGTTTCAAACTGCCAGCCCTCCATATTGAAGTAGCCGTTCCAGTGCTTCTTGATGTCGGGACCTCCCGCCTCGACCGTCACGACGACCATCGGCACGGCTTCGCCACTGGCCATCTGCAGGTCGCAGACGCGCTCCATCTGTCCCTTCTGCGTCCAGGCGCGATCGTCGTCGGAGAGGCCGTGAAGGAGATACAGTATTGGGAAATGACGTTCCTGCTGCACGAAAAATGCGTCGGGCAGATAGATGCTAAAATGCCGCACCTCGCCGAGCACGCGGCTGTCGATAGAATCGCGGAACACGCGTCCCGCCTGCACTGACGTGCTGAAAAGCACGATGCCAAGCAGGACGAGGAAATTCTTTAGTTTCATGATTGTTTTTTCCTATTTGTAGTTGAACTCTCCGTAGGGAGAACGTATGGTGAGTGAGCGTTCGCCCTCCTCGACGCGGCCGACGATGCGTGCTTCGACGTCGAAGGATTGGCTTATCTCCATCACGCGCTCGGCATCCTCGGGAGCAACGTAAACTTCAAGGCGATGGCCACAGTTGAAGACGCGGTACATCTCCTGCCAGTCGGTATTGCTTTCTTCCTGAATGAGTCGGAACAAAGGCGGCACGGGGAACATGTTGTCCTTGACGACGCGGCAGTTTTCGCCTACGAAGTGGAGGACTTTCGTCTGGGCTCCGCCCGTACAATGCACCATGCCGTGGATGCTGGGGCGCATTGCGTCGAGCATTTTCTTGACTATGGGCGCATAGGTGCGCGTCGGCGATAGCACGAGTTGCCCTGCCGTGAGCGGGCTTCCCTCGACGGCGTCGCTGAGTGCGCGGCTTCCGCTATACACAAGCTCGTCGGGGACGGCAGCGTCGTAGGTTTCGGGATAGCGCTCGGCTATTGCCTTCGAGAACACGTCGTGGCGCGCGGAAGTAAGTCCGTTGCTGCCCATTCCGCCGTTGTATGCCTTCTCGTAGGATGCCTTGCCGAAGCTGGCGAGTCCTACGATGACGTCGCCGGGACGTATGTTCGCGTTATCGACTACGTCGGCGCGGCGCATTCGGCACGTTACGGTGCTATCGACAATGATTGTGCGCACGAGGTCGCCCACGTCGGCAGTTTCTCCGCCCGTGGCGTGGATGCCGATGCCCATGCTGCGCAGTTCTTCGAGCAGTTCGTCGGTACCGTTGATGATTGCGGAGATTACTTCCCCGGGAATCAGCATTTTGTTGCGCCCGATGGTCGAGGAAACAAGGATGCCGTCGGTGGCTCCGACGCAGAGAAGGTCGTCGAGGTTCATGACGAGCGCATCCTGCGCAATGCCTTTCCAAACGGAGAGGTCGCCCGTCTCGCGCCAGTAGGCATAAGCCAGCGACGACTTCGTGCCTGCCCCGTCGGCGTGCATGATGTTGCAGTATTCTGGGTCGCCGCCGAGGATGTCGGGAATGATCTTGCAGAATGCCCGAGGGAAAAGGCCTTTGTCGATATTACGTATCGCGGCGTGAACGTCCTCTTTTGCTGCGCTCACGCCGCGTGCCATGTATCTTTCGTCTTGTTTCATGCTTTCAGGATACGTTCTTTGGCTTAGATATCTTCGGGGATATCGAAGTCGGGAGCGTGCTGAGCCTCGGCGTCGGCCTCGAACATGGGCTTAACCTCGAAGCCTGCCCATCCTGCAACGATGCTGCTGGGGAATTGGCGCACCTTGAGGTTGTAATCCTTGACGGACTCGTTGTAGCGGTCGCGCGCGAGGTTGATGCGGTTCTCCGTGCCTTCAAGCTGGGCGCGTATTTCCTGCCAAGCCTGGCTTGCCTTCAGCTCGGGATAGTTTTCGTCTGCCACCATGAGGCGTCCGAGAGCCTGCGAGAGCTCGCCTTGTGCTTCCTGGAAGCGGCGAAGGCTTTCTTCGGTGAGGTTGTTAGGATCGATGGTGATTTGCGTAGCTCTTGCGCGGGCTTCCGTGACGTCGGTGAAGGTTCCGCGTTCGTGCTTGCTCTCAGCAATTGCCGTCTTCACGGCTTTCGAGATGAGGTCCATGCGGCGCTGATACTGCGACTGCATGTTACCGACAGCTTCTTTTACGATCTCTTCTTTTTCTACTAAGGTGTTCTTCGTTGAGAAGTACCATCCGAAGATAGCCACGCCGAGTACGACGATGACGGCGACAATGCCGATAAGGACTTTTGTTGTGGAATTCATAATGTTTGTATTTGATTGTTTAATATGATTGTTTCTGTCAGAATCGTCCTCCTGCGCCGCCACCGCCATAGCGCCCGCCGCCAAAGGAGCCTCCGCGGAATCCGCCGCCGCTGCTGCGTCTGCTGCTATGCCCGAAGGTAGTGCCCGCGGCCGCGCCGCCTGCCGCTGCCGCCGCGATGTCGATGCTCTTCGTCTTAGGCTCTTGGTAGCCGCAGTCCTTGCAGGTCCATATCTGGTGGTAGTGCCTCCAGTGCCCCTCCTCCGTGACTTTCTCGGAACTCATGCGGAATGCGTGCTTCGCCCCGCAACGTGGGCATTTCCTGTTGCGTGCGCGATAGTCGGTATAGGTCGCGCCGCCGATGAGGCCGCCTACTCCGAGCAGGGCAAGCAGCACGCCAGCAACGCCGCCGCCGTCCTGATCTTCCTCGGCCTGCTTGAGGAGGGTGTCGTCGCCCTGTATGTATTGCGAAGCGGCGAGGAGCGTGCCTATAAGCGCAGTATCCCAGTCGCCTTCCTTGAGGTACGGCACCATGATAGCGTTCTCGATGCGTTTACAGATGGCGTCGGGCAGGGTTC
>JAEEGL010149523.1_pt1 | contig 16082 bp, 11 predicted proteins | sample 9134231 | NCBI WGS metagenome assembly JAEEGL01 (sample SAMN16246548, study PRJNA631951) | gut metagenome | biome: gut microbiome; feature: rumen; material: fiber-attached | host: Bos | place: Iran: Karaj | collected 2018-10
AACTGCTCCCTCTCCTTCTTGTAGGCCAAGAGGTTCTCATCGCTGATACCCATCATTTCACGGCACATCTTATAGTAGTGGCGCATTTCTTTCACTAAACTACAACTCAGCATTGCATATTCGCAATAGTCGAAATCAAGGGCTCCTTTCAACGTCATGATGGGCTTCGTCTTTACCAGCTGACTGGCAATCGAGTCGCAAACCATTTCTTTGTACATGCCTCAAACCAAATAGAAGTTAGCCACGCTCTCCGTGAAGAGCACGTTGCCAACAATGTTGATGGTTTCGATGCTCGACGTGCCGAAAGTCAGCAAAATTGAGATGGTCGTGGCAATGAGCGACAACAGGAACTGCTTCGTCATAATCATCTCCTTGCCTGCTGGAGCTATGGAGCTTCAGCTCCTGGGTCTGAGTCTGGTGGTTGCCCAGCGAGTCGGTCCACGCCAGCATGTACTCCAGCGAGTATTCCTCGCCCGTCACCTGTCGCTTGCGGTCGAGCTGGAGGGTTAACAGCCGCTGGTCGTCCCAGTCGAAGACGTAGTATTTGAAGTTGATGGCATTCGACTCGTCCTCGCCCACGCGGTTCACACTGATCTCCACAGGTTTCTCGCTGCGGCAGACGTTAACCAAGAACGTGCGGCTCACCGTCAGCTCAGCCTGCTCCTGACGGCCTCCCTTCACCACCACGCGGAACTCGCCGGGCTTGCCGCAGTCATCGATGTTTCGTCGACCTCACGTCAACACGCCATCGTCTTCGCGCAGCAGCCTTTGTGCCTTGGGCATTTTGGCCTGCCAAACAACACAAGAATGAGTACAGACAGATTCTCGGCCTTTCGTATCATTTGTATCAAAAACCTTTTCAATTGTTTTCCCACATCTCTTTTCGTGCGCGCAATCTTTGCTGTTTCCCCCATTTATTGTATCTTTGCAGCCAAAAATAGAATCCAACCATCATGAAAAAGAATCTCTATCTCTCCCTGCTTGCCTTGTCCTGTGCCTTCCTGGCACCGCAGCAGGCAAATGCTCAGCTGTCGACAAACCCCGATAAGTTCCTGGGCAACATCACAACAAGCTATCAAGTTGACTATGGCAAAGAGAAGTACTACACGCTCTGGAACCAGATCACGCCCGAAAACGAGTCCAAATGGGGTTCCGTCGAGGGTGGTGCTCGCGGCAGCTTCAACTGGAGCGACTGCGACCGCATTTACAACTACGCCAAGCAGCACAAATTCCCCATGAAGTTCCACTGCCTGGTGTGGGGTGCACAATATCCCAGCTGGATGGACCGTCTCTCTGAGTCCGAGCAGCTGAAAGCCATCGAGGAGTGGATGGACGCTGCCAGCAAGCGCTATCCCGACCTGCAGATGATCGACGTTGTCAACGAGGCCGTCGCTGGTCACCAGCCTGCTCCCTATCGTGGTGCCCTAGGCGGTGATGGCAAGACTGGCTACGACTGGATCATCAAGGCCTTCGAGATGGCCCATGAGCGCTGGCCGGATGCCATCCTCATCTACAACGACTACAACACCTTCCAGTGGAATACCGACCAGTTCATCGACCTTGTGCGCACTGTGCGCGATGCCGGTGCACCCATCGATGCCTATGGCTGCCAGTCACACGACCTCACCGATTGCAACATAACTACCTTCAAGAATTCCATGAACAAGTTGCAAAGGGAGTTGAAAATGCCCATGTACAGTTCTGAGTACGACATCGGCACCTCCGACGACGCCCTGCAGGAGCAGCGCTACAAGGAACAGATTCCCGTGATGTGGGAAGCCGACTACTGCGCTGGCATCACCCTCTGGGGCTACATCTATGGCAAGACATGGACTACCGACGGCAACTCTGGCCTCATCCGCGACGGCAAGGATCGTCCTGCCATGACCTGGCTGCGCGAGTATATGGCTTCCGATGCTGCCAAGAACGCCAAGAGTCCCTTCCCAGGCATGGTCAAGGAAGCATCGGTCTATGTCAAGCCGGCTTCGCTCGCCGTAACGCAGGACGATGTCGTGCCTATCGAGGTACGTGCCCGTCTGCGCACGAAGACCATTGACCACATCGACCTCTACATCGACAACAAGCTCCACGCCACTTTCACCGAGGCTCCCTACTCCACCGAGTACGTGGCTGCAACGGTGGGACACAGGGACGTGAAGGCTGTCGTCTATGCCACCGACGGAACGCAGTACGAGCGCTGGTCGGGCTTCACCGTCTATAAGCCGCGCGCACCTTTCAAGGGTGTCATCGAAATTCCTGGAACCATCGAGGGCGAGAACTTCGACTCCGGAGCCGAGGGCATCGCCTATCACGACAGCGACTCGCAGAACCAGGGTAGTGCTGGAACAGGCTACCGTAGTGATGCCGGTGGCGTCGACATCGAGCGTATCTCTGGCGGCTATGCCATCGGCTGGACACACGCAGGCGAATGGCTCGAGTACACCGTCGACGTGAAGCAAGCCGGACTCTACGAGTTCGACGCTTACCTCTCATCACAGGATGGCGGTGGTTCCTTCTCGCTGGCACTGAGCACCGATGAGGGTCTGACCGACCTTACCGGCGAGGTGCCTGTGGGAAAGACCGGCAGTTGGAGTACTTATAAGATTCATCACGGTCGGCTGAAGGTGGAGCTGAAGGAAGGTGAGCAGCGCCTGCGCTTCATTGTCAAGAGTGGTGACCTGCTCTTCAACTTCGACCGCATCATCTTGCGCCATCTCGATATCGACAACACCATGAAGATTGCACTCAGCGCCGATCCCGATCCAGCCGAAGTGAACACCAGCACCACGCTCCGTGCCGACGTGACGCCTGGACAGGGCACCGTGCGCAACGTGAGATTCTACGTCGACAACGTCATCTATCGCACCGTAACCGCTGCTCCCTACGAGGTCACCTATCGGCCTACAGCCAACGGCAGTTACGTCATCACAGCCATCGCAACCGATGAGGACGACCGCCAGTCGCCTGAGGCTCGACTGGAATTGCAGGTCAAGCCCAAGCGCACGCCCTATAAGGGCGTGATCGACATGCCCGGCATCATCGAAGCCGAGGACTTCGACAAGGGCGGCGAAGGCTTTACCTTCCACGACGAAGACTCGAAGGACGAGGGCGACGCCAAGTACCGCACCGACAACGAGGGTGTTGACATCGTCACTGGCAATGGTGGTTTTGCCATCGGTTACACGTCCGTGGGCGAATGGCTTGAGTACACCGTCAACTTCACCGAAGGCGGCAAGTACTCCTACGCAGGCACAGCATCGTCGGGCATCAGCGGTTCAGGCTTTACCGTATCGCTCGTCAATGCCGACGGCAGTTTGACGACCCTCTGCCGCGTCAACGTGCCGCAGACGGGCAGCGGAGATTGGAACACCTATAAGACCATTAGTGGCAACATCCGCAATCGCATCAAAGCTGGCAAGCAGACACTTCGTTTCACCGTCTTCGGTGCCCAGTGCAACATCGACAAGCTCGAGTTGAAACTCGTCGAGAGCGATGGCATCGAGAACATCGAGACCGATGCTGCCACCTCCGACTCCCCCGTCTACGACCTTAGTGGCCGCAAAATCGTAAATGGTAAACCCGAAAACGGTCAATTAACCAAGGGCATTTACATTGTCAACGGCAAGAAAGTAATCATTAAATAGCGCTTAACTAATTATCAGCTATGTAAGAAGGAGGGTATCGTAGGCCAACACGGCCAATACCCTTACAGCCCAGGACATCTTCCTGGGCTTTTTTTAACACATTTCTTACGTCTGTATCACGATAATTGATTATCTTTGCAGGACCTAAATAATGAAAACGATGAGAAAATTATTCATGCTATTCCTGTTCATGGCAGCCATCACAACAGATGCACAGTCCATGCAGATGGTGAACGAAAAACCGCGTGTAGTGCCCGAAGTGACTTCGTGGACCGGTAGTACTGGCAGCATGGCGCTCAGCGGTCGCTATGTGCTGATGTCACGAAGTCTGGCTGAGACTGCCGCCACCTTTGCCCGCGACTATGAGGAGCTAACAGGGCGTCCAATGGCACTGCGCAAGGGCCGTGCACGGCAGGGCGACGTGGTGTTTGTCTGCCGCAAACACGACACAATGCCACTTGAAGGCTATCAGCTGACGGTGGGAGTCAATACTCAGAACCTCGCCAAAGGGAAGCGCGACGTACAAACGGTTGAGATTTCCAGTCCCTCCTCGCGTGGTGCATTCTGGGCAACGCGCACACTGCTACAGATGCTCCAGGCACCGCAGCCCGCCAGTCAGCGTGTAGCAAGTTCCCGTGAAGAGGCCGACAGGGAACTTCCCTGCGGACAGGTGATCGACGTGCCGCAATATCGCCTGCGCGGCTTCGTCTTCGACGTCGGGCGCAAATACATCCCGATGGACTATCTACGGCAATTAGTGCGCATGATGGGGTCCTACAAGATGAACACCCTGCACCTGCACCTGAACGATAATAGCTTCAAAAAATATTTTGACAATGACTGGACGAAGACGCAAGCCGCCTTCCGTCTTGAATGCGACACCTATCCCGGGCTGACCGCCAGCGACGGCAGCTATACGAAAGCTGAATTCATCGCCCTGCAGGAACTGGCAGAACAGAATGGCGTGGAGATCATCCCGGAGATTGATGCCCCTGCCCACTCGCTCGCGTTCACACACTATCGCCCGGACCTCGCTTCGAAAGAATATGGCATGGACCACTTCGACCTCGGCAATCCTGACGTTTACACTTTCATGGATGCGCTGTTCAAAGAGTATCTGGAACCCAGCCCCGCCGCAGCAGGCAAGGAAAAAGGACTGCCCGTGTTCCGCGGACCACGTGTCTGCATCGGCACCGACGAGTATTCGAATGCAAAGCAGGAAGTCGTGGAACAGTTCCGGACCTACACCGACCACTACCTTGCACTGGTCGAAAGCTATGGCAAACAGCCTTCTTTATGGGGAGCCCTCACCCATGCCCGCGGCACCACACCCGTGCGCCACGAGGGAGTGCTCATGAACTGCTGGTACAACGGCTATGCCGAGCCCGACTCCATGCGACAACTGGGCTATCAGCTCGTGTCCATCCCTGACGGACTCGTCTACATAGTTCCCAAGGCAGGCTACTACAACGAATTCCTGAACTGCGAGTACTTGTACGACAACTGGACGCCTGCCATGATTGGCAACAAGCATTTTGCTGAGCAAGACCCACAGATAGAAGGTGGCATGTTTGCCTTGTGGAACGACATTCCTGATCCGTCCATCACCATCGACGACCTGCACGAACGCATTGTACCAGCCATGCAGACCATCGCGGCAAAAACGTGGACGGGCCGTCTGGTGTCCCTGCCCTACAAGGAGTTCGAGAAACTCTGTAAATCATTGCGTTAGAAGCCCGCATAGCTTGCCGAAATAAAAATTATTTGAACCGCAGAGCTATGCATACGCGCTCGGCTTTGCTGCTTCCTTCGAAAAAAAAGAACTTGTTCGTTTTCTAAACGCTACAGAAGAAGAAAGCAACAAAGCCGAGTGGCTATAAGGATACGATAAAAACATCCATTTTCATCTATTGCTTTTCGCCTATCGACGCGATGAGTTTGACAATGCGTGATGTACGTCAGGCCTTGTTAAACTTTTCCTTGCCTCGCTTGCAACGGGGGCAACGCCAGTCGTCAGGCAGGTCTTCGAAGGGCACACCGTCGTGCTCGGCAGGGTCATAGACATAGCCACAGATGGAACAGACATACTTGCCGGAAGCCTCATGCTCTGAGAAATCGACCTCAGCCAACACCGTTGGAACAGGATTGTCCAAGTCCATCACACGTTTGGCCTCCAAATTCTCGTAACCCTGAGGGGTATGGGTTCCACAATAGACCGTTGGATGATTACGAATGAACTCGCGGATGCGGTCCTGTGTCTCACGGGCAGCTGGCAGGTCATCGAATACAACCGACAACTTGTCCTGATAGAGGGCTTCGTCGATATAGGTAATGTCGCCATGCATCATGTAGAACAGCCCATCCATTTCCACAACGATTATACTATTGCCCTTGGTGTGGCCCTTAGCTTTGATGAGATAGATGCCTTCAGCTATCTTCTGGCTTTCAGGGAAGTTGTAATAGGCACCATCTGTGAAGCTGACGGGCACAAGATTCGTAAGTCCCTGAAGCTCAGCAGCATCCATTTCTTCCTGATTCACATAGACTTTGGCATTGGGAAAGGAACGCAGTTCGCCGGAATGGTCGATATGGCGGTGCGTGAGCAGTATCTTTGTCACCTGCTCAGGCTTGTAACCCAAAGCCTCGAAAGCTTCCATATAGGTGCAGATGTCGTGACCTGTGAAGCCCAATGAGTTCTCATCGGGTGCTTCCTCAGGTGTTCCTGCGGGGATACCGGTGTCAACAAGGATCACCTCGCTGCCAGTGTCAATCAGATAGTTCTGCAGACTGCCACGATAACGGACATTCTTGTCGAACTTATCCATGCCCTCTTCACCCCCAAAGGCAAAAGGTTGGGTGTAGAACCCGTCCTTTCTGAATTTTACAGCTTTGATTTCCATATTGGAATTGTTTGATTATAAGACTAAAGACGGCTGTTTTTGGGGTTTCATCCGGCATCATTGCCTCGGCACACCATCCAGCCGTCATCCTTGAACAAAAAACATTGCGTCGTGATGCAGATGCATCTGACCGATGCAAAAAGTCAGATTATTGAGCCGGAGCCCACTTGCAACGGACTGGCGACACGATGGCGCCTTCCTTTTTCAACTCGGCGAATGCCTTATCCACTTCTTTACGATCGGCACCCAATGCCTTCGTCACCTCACCTGCCGAGACGGGTTTGCCAGCCTCGCGCATGACCTGTAAAACTTGCTCTTTCATATTGTCCAATAGTTAATAGTTTATACTTGTGAGAACAGCCAGTTCTGCTGACCGATGCAGTTGATCATCTCAAGGGCACCCTGGCTCCAGTAGAGGTCTTCCTCCTCGTCCTTCAAGTAGCCTACCATGATCTCATAGGTTGTGGGATCGTTGACCAATGTCTCACAGCACTTGTAGAGCAGGTCCACACCAGCCTTCTGAATGTCAAGGTCTGCCTTGATGTACTCAATGGGATTCTGAATGAGTTCACGGCTCTTGGCACCCTCGAACTTAATCTCGCCGCCGAGGTCTAGGATGCGTTCCACGAACTTCTCAACCCATTCCATCTCTTCGTTGTAGTGGTCGATGTACTTCTGGCCCAGCTTTGCAAAGCCCTGTGCCTTGAAAACTTGTCCCTGAAGTTTGTGAACCAGTGCGCCTTCGGTCAGGCCAGTTGCGAAGAACTGTAGTGCTTCAATTGATTTCTTTGCTTCCATCATGTTAAGAATTTACGATTTAATGTAGATTGATGAATGTTACTTGATTGTTTACGGATGCAAAGATACTGCTTTTTTTCATGATATCCTAACCTGAAACGAAACAAAACTTGACCGAAACGATACAATGTCGTTTTTTATTTGTACCTTTGCATCGTTATAACCCATTAAGATGCCCCGTCCAAACTTGTCCACTTTCGTAGCATCGCGGTGAGAAAGAACTATAAACCCTTAACTTTCAACTATCAATTACATAAATGTACACCCTGAAAGAAGCCTGGATCAAGATGCATGGCATTGAGCCCGTGAAGCAGTGGGATGGGAAAATCTACTGCAACGAGACCAATGCCACAGTGACCTATCGCGCCAACGAGACGCATGGCTACATGGCTGCCTATACATTTACGCTTGTCACGCGGGGATGGCTACGCATGGTCTATAACGGACAAGAACTGACCTTGGGACCCGACGACCTCTACATGTACTCGCCTGGGTTGTCGGTCACCATCATTGCCGCAACCGACGACTATCACGGCATCTGCCTGCTGGCCGACGAGCATATCACCATCGAATCGCCAACGGTGCACGACCTCGTGCACATCGCCTACTCGCCAATCGTACAACTGCACGAGCCAAAAATTACGCTGCAACACGAAGATGCGCTGCGGCTGTTCGACAAGATGCGCGAGATCATCAACTATCTGCACTCCGACCATATTTATAAGGATGAAATCCTAAGGATGCTCTACGCCGTATTCCTTCTCGATCTGCAGAATGCACAGGAGAGAGCCATTCCGCACCGCAATATTCCACTGCGTGTGGAGGAGATTTTCATCGGTTTCATACGACTGCTGCCACAACACTTTCGCGAGCATCACGACATAGGCTTCTATGCCTCAGCATTGAACATCTCCAGCGTCTACCTCTCGCGAGTGGTGCGACAGGTCATAGGACGCACCGTGGTCGATTACATCAACCAGATGCTGTTGATGGAAGCCTCGTTCCTGCTGCGCAACTCCAACCTGAGCATCGCACAGATTTCCGAACAGCTGCATTTCTCCGAACCAGCCTCGTTCACCCGTTTCTTTACTCGGTTGAAGGGCATCTCACCACGGAAGTACAGGGAGACGGAAGTACTATGATCGTGCCTACAACTCGATGACGTGCGGACGTATGTCGGTGTCGTGGGTGGCGAGACTCTCGATGCAACGCTCGTCCATCGACTGCTCGCGAATCCACTGCAGCGACTGGCGCTGCTTTTGTTTGTCGAGCGAGACGGACAACCATATCCAGTCCTTCTTCGGGGTGGTCATGCCCGATGCTTTCAGCAGGTTGCAGTTATCACCGCCAAAGGGCAGATAGGGCGAAACACGGACTTCGCCTGTGTGCAGAACGTGTATTTTCATCATAACGATTTAGTGATTTACGATTATGAGATTGACTATTTGCAATTTTGAGATTGATGGTTTGCAAGTGCAAAGATAATAAAAACATTCGATAAACGTGGTCTTTTGCATCACAAAAGTAGGCGTTGCAAACTTTTGCGAACCAAGAAAAGCAGTTGCGAATTATTGCAAACAAAAAAACTTGCACCAATAAAGGGAAACTATTACCTTTGCAACCGAAACCAACACTTAGCGTTCAATCAAACAACAAAGAAAAATGAAAAAAGTAATGATGACACTTGCGCTCCTGCTTACCGCAGTTGCCATGAGCGCACAACTCACTGGCGTGAAGATTACGCCGAAGTTTCAGAAAGGCGACAGCAAACTCTATCGCACCTTGACCACCATGAACGTGGGCGGACAGGTTATTAACATGGTGGGCGAGTCACGCTACACCGTGACCGAAGCCACACCTGCGGGCTACACGCTTGAGGTTTGCCTGGAGAAAATGGACACCGACGACCAGGAAAACCTCGTGGGCCGCATCATGACGCTCAATCAGGGTATCATGAAAGGACTGAAGACCGTCTATACGACCGATGCTGAAGGCGTCATAACCGATATTAAGAACTTCGATGAGGTGAAGAGCGCGGGCAAAGATGCCATTGAGAAGATGTTCGACGAACTGACTGCCGAGTTGCCAGAGGTTGCCCAGATACTGCCTAAGGAAGCATTCGTCAACCAGGTAGATGCTTCGCTCACCAAAGAGAACGTCATTGCCAGCGTCAAGATGGTCGGTTCGCCTTTCGCCCTGTATGGTAAGACCATCAGCACGGGCCTCATGGACGAGGGAACCGACAACCAAGGCCGCAAAGTGAAGAACATGTACTTCCTCTCGGCTCCTGATGGAAGCAAAGTGAAGGTGACTTCGGCGCTCAATATGTCGAAGGAGGAGATGAAGAAAATGATCATCGACCAGGTCAAAAAGATGATGCCTGCGCAGGCAGAGATGATTGAGCAGAACTTCGACCAGATCATGGCCTCGGGCATGCTGAAGATGGAAATGAACACGACTAGCGATTACGTTGTCCAACCCGATGGATGGGTGAAGTCCATCAGCACCGATATTAAGCAGAACTCTATGGGACAGGCCGTCGAAGGAAGCGTCAAGACTGAGCTCGTGCCCAGTTCAAAGTGATGGAAAAGGCTGAAAAGCGTTCCACGAGACAGCTTTCCCTTGACAAATTCTTTACATTTAAGCAACCAATTCCAAGCATCATAAAGGCCGAACTGCCCTTCCCACGAAGGCGATTCGGCCTTTTTCTTTGTTATCATTCGAATTGGAGTCGTACAAACCTATGTGCCATTCTCTACGAGTCAATGCTTTGTCCTATACAACCCATTGCCCTGTAGTACATAAAGCATAGCTCTGTAACCTGAAAAGCAATGCTTTAGAGACCGAAAAGCAATGCTTTAGAGGCTGAAAAGCAATGCTTTCACGCCTCAAAACATGGGCTTCCTTAAAGCAAAACCCAACGTGACAGCGAACTGAAAAAATAAAAAATATTCGCTGAATGATTGCGATATTGAATAAAAATGACTATATTTGCACGAGAATCCTTGAACGATGACTTTTTCGTCATGAACACTAAACCACTTAATAACTATGGCAAATCAAAACGACCTCACGTTGCTTCCCAGTCATGACGGGAACGACAAGCCAAAGATGGAACCCATCTTTAACCCCTACGATCAGGTTTCGAATGGTTCAAACTTGAAACCCATATCGGAAAAAGAGGCGACAATACCTAACCTTCTCATTCAGTCAGACGGTTGCTTTGGTAACAATTGGGGCAAAAAAACCACTGATACCATATACGTCTATAAAATCACAGCGGACGTGGCAGCACTGCAGGTCCAGATTCCCGCCGACTACCAACCCAAGGGAAGCGGCATAGCCATGGGATTCTATGATAAGAGCCTGAAAGACATCTACTTGGACAAGGACGAGGAGGCAAGAGCCTCGATGGCTTACCGGACTTCCTATCTGATGTGGCACTTTGGAAGCGTCCAACGGAAAGACATGAAAGAACGAAAGGACTGGATTGTTGTGCCAAGAGAAATCTTCGAGAACATCGACGATTACGTTTACCTGTGCATTTGCACTGATATAAGACAAGGAGAGCCGGTGGTCAGGATCGCCAACTTCCCCAAGGACCGGCCGTTCTTCTATGATTCGCCCGTGGCAACCTCCATTTATAAAGGTCAGTCGATAAAGGATTCCAAAATCCTGTTAGGCCATGTCATGGAATATAAGGATGGGAAACACACCACACTGGATGGACAATACCAGTGGAACGACATCGAAGTTCCGAGTGATGGCATCGAACATCCAACAGTAGAGGTACACGAAACATCTGACTACACATTCCAATGCAGTGACAATAGGATATTCAGCTGTCCGGAAATCAAACTGTACATCTACACGCAGACGCCCGAAGAAAGGGCAAAAGACGTCACTGCCTTTGTGTGGCAGAGCGGTAATGACGACGATGAAGTGAAGAAATCGTACATTCAAGAGGGTGACGAGAATCCATATAACACCTACTCACATGTCATGGACTGTCTCTCCACTCACACCATGTACAGATCGATGGTTTCGCTGACCAAGTTCACCGCCGAAAACGCTGCCAAATACGCTGTCAAGGCACTTGCCAAGCAGCCCGATGGATTCCGCAGCATGTCGATAGACAGCAACAGTCTTGTCTTCCTGATGGGTGGCGCCATCTTTAAGCTTGAGTTCATCATTGCTCATGCCGTTGACAATAATAACAAACTGCGGAATCTCTATAATGAAGATGATGTAAAAAATGGCAAAGTCAATGAAATCAGCATTGTCGACGATCTGTTTGCCGTGAACGGCAGCCATCTTTTCTTTGACACAGATGCGACCTATGAGCATAATCCCCAAGAGAAGGTCAGATACTACATGCAGGACGTATTAGGAATTGAGGAAGGTTCCAACGGATGTAAACGAATCAAAAATCTCTTGACGGACCTATTTGCTCAAATCGCAAAACTTGGTGTAGGCCTGGACTATGTGTATTGCGACATCGAAGGTCCTTGGAATGACGTTCGGATCATGGCATCAAGGCGTTTCAGCAAAAGATATTTCAACAGCAAGAACTCCACTGATTATGCATCTTTCTGCAATTCCACTCTCTTGGAAGAACTCAAAGACAGGAAAGAGATTTGGAATGAGATGCTGAAACGAGGACTTGATTTGTCAACCGGGCAACTTTCTGAAGTGTGCACTGCCAACGACAAGCCATTAAGCAGGCATTCTTTTTATGGCCTGAACGCTAAAACATACTCCCAAAGGCGCAATCCCAACATCTGGGATGCGGTCATGAAGGGATACGAGAACGAGTTGTTCTACACATACGTCATGGCTCCCGTCCTGGAATACAATCCCAATGCCAAATGCAGCATCTATGAGCATGGTAATGCAAAGGGTTACGTCAACCAAGCACAGCGTTTTGAAACCTATCTCGGTGGAACCGTACAGCAAAATCCCCAGATGTACTCCTGCGGTGCCATCTATGGAAAAATCACTGCAGAGTACTACAAGAAACTTTGCATGGATAACTGGAAGATGTTCCCCAACAAAAGGAACTATTTCTCATACTTCGTAGGCAATGTCAACAAGCTGAGGAGCCTGCTGGTATCGACGCAGAGCGAAAAGCAGAGAAATGGTAAGTTCAACGCGTTCATCAGCAGTTTCAATATATGGGTGAATGGCTACCTGCAGGGCGACGACGATGAAGAGACAAAGCAACGCTTCAAGCAATTAGCTGAAGAAGATGACGATACTATCGACTCTCTTGAAGCCTATTACAATGAGTTCATGTATCACGTTTTCCTCTGTTGCCCTGATAAAGCAATCGCCTATTTCCAGGTGGAGACGAGGGCTATAAACAATAATGTTACGGCCGACGGGGTCAAAACCTATTATTTCCCCTTCGGCGATGACCATGATAAAACCAATAACGCTGAAACCAAATACCAACAATACTATAGCAACAGTTATCGCAGATTGCAGAATGTCCTTGCCGAACTGAACGAAAAAATCGGCAAGAGTGAATGTGAGACGATGGTAACCACACTTGCCTCGGAGAACGAGCCATACGTCATCTCTGGCGTCAGACTTAAAGACAAAAAACTGTGGCGCGTAACCCTGAACAAACTGAAGCCGATAGCTGCGGAACGTGAGACAACCATCAGCATAACGCCCTCAAAGAACAAGCCGCACTTTTCCTCAGGCTTGAAGAAATGCAAAAAGTCACGGCCCGACAAGCAGATTATTGTACCAGAAACCATCGTATATGACATCGACATCAATCTGTCAAACGGCAGAAGAATATCGTTTGCCAATGCGTCAAATGTCATAGAAGGTGAATATGGATTATGGATAGAGACTCCTCTTAGCGGAAAGCCCGAGTTTAAGGCCGAAAACAACTACTACGAGGACAACCCTGCCTATTCCTCACCGATAGATTATGCAGGGCTCAAAGACAAAGGAATGACAAGCGGTGAATTCAAAGAGAATCTTAACTCCACATTACAACTAGAGGAATTTGCCAACGTCATCGATAAAGGAAACGGCCGAAACTTGAAATTCATTCATTCTGGCACGCATACCGTTTTTGGCGAAATGCCTAAATTCATCACGTTGTCAACAAAGTTCACGCTGAACAAGACGACAGATAGTCATGTGCTCTTCTTTTTCTATCCTTTTGAATCCTTTTATCCTGCCATAGGTGTTTTGGGAAGGTCAACCAACGGTCAAACATTCTCTACGCAGTATGTAAGTGTCAAAGAAGAAGACAAAAAGACCATTCGAGAATGTCATAACAAAGCACAACTAACCATAGGCAACAACTATGAACTCATCAAATACGTGGCTCTTGACTCTGAACCATACGCCAAAACGAGGACAGGGCGCATTCGATTAGAGTTGTGGGAATTGGAACAAAATGGTGAAAAACGTTTAGTGCTTGATGATGAGAGGGACATCTCGTTCAACAACACAGAACAAGAGCAGGCCTATCAGTCAATAATTGATATTGCATCACAAAACGCTTTGTTCAAATGGGACGACATCACGATTCATGATTTCAAGATGTATTTCACGCAACAACATGAAAAGCTGGAACTGTTTAGGGAAAGTGACGGCGTGAACATCGGGAGAGTGAACAAACAGTTCCAGGCCTACGCCAATCTACCAGTTGAGACAAAGTGGAGTGACACACTTGTTGGAAAGCTGTCATGGCTCAACGCAACGGACAAACCAGTCAAGTATGCCATCACCTTCGATATGCTTGACGGTAACCAGGAACTTATTGATCAACATAAAACAACGTTCAAGGTTGAGGCCAATAGTGAAGGAAACGTCATGATTCCACTGCCTCCTCTTGACAAGTCAACTCGCCGGGTGGAACTCACTTTTGAGAAACCCAAGATGACTCACACAGGGACGGGCACCACTTTCTTCACCGACCATTACAATAAGAACCGTAAACAGACCATATCTGTTGAAATCAGCGAATAACTTCTTTTGTACAGAATCATAACTCATGAAACTGCATAAAAACATATTCGCACTTTGGAACGATGGTCTTCGCAAAGTGAATACAAAAATTTGAGGGCGATCAATCGACCGCCCTCAACCAACACAAAAACTAAACTAGACTTAACTAAACTAACTCGGGAATTTCACAATCCCCTCATTGTTGGCTGCAAATATACGATTTTTTACGTAAATAATGCAAATTTAATATGTTAAATAATCCTTTTTGATTTTTTATTTACATTTTTGAAGTCTTTTGAAGCAGGTATTCGTCGAAAACGACCATTGCAGCCATCGCTTCGACGATTGGAACTGCTCGCGGCACCACGCACGGATCGTGGCGACCACGGGCTTCAAGCGTGGTCTGTTTGCCTTCTATATCGACTGTAGATTGCGGCTGCAAAAGCGTAGCTACGGGTTTGAACGCAACTCGGAAATAGATGTCTTCACCATTACTGATGCCTCCCTGGATGCCACCGCTGCGATTGGTCTGCAGTCTGAGGGGATTCTTGACTTCTTGGCTATCATTGCCCTCTGTAACAGGAGCAAAAAGGTCGTTCTGTTGACTGCCCCGCCCTTCTGAACCGGCAAAGCCAAGGCCGTACTCAAAACCTTTTGCAGCATTGATGCCAAGCATGGCATAACCCAGACGGGCATGCAGCTTGTCGAACTCAGGCTCGCCCAAACCTGCGGGACATCCCTGAATGACGCAACTCACAACTCCGCCGATGGTATCACCCTCGGCTTTGACGGCCGCAATGAGGTTTTCCATCTCGACTGCCTTCCCGGCATCGGGACAACGCACAGGGTTGGCCTCAACGGACGAAAGGTCATAGTCGCGATAGTCACCCTCCAGGCTGATATTGCCTACCTGTGAGGTAAAGGCATTCACCGTGATGCCCAACTGACGCAAAGCAAGCTTTGCCAATGCTCCTGCCACTACGCGGGCAATCGTGATGCGAGCCGAGGAACGCCCACCTCCTCTATGGTCGCGAACGCCATACTTTTGCAGGTAGGTATAGTCGGCATGTGAAGGGCGAAACACATCACGAAGTGCATCGTAGTCGGCTGAGCGCTGATTCTGGTTACGCACTATGAAGCCAATGGGGCATCCTGTGCTGACGCCATCGAAAATGCCACTCAACAACTCGATGCGATCGGCCTCCTGACGGCTTGTCGTGATGTGACTTTGGCCAGGTTTGCGACGGTCAAGTTCGCGTTGTATGAAGTCCACGTCGATGGGCACACCTGCAGGCATGCCGTCAACAACGCCACCAATGGCGTCTCCATGGCTTTCGCCAAACGAGGTCAGTGTGAATAATCGTCCGAATGTATTGCTCATCATTAAGAATGCTTTTGGGAGGAATGATTATTGATGACAGTTACCACAGCCTTTCTTGCCACAGCCTTCGCCGTCAGCATTGCAACCGCCATCGCCACCGCAACCACCATCGCCACCACAACCACCGCAGCCACCACAGCCTTCGCCTGTGAGCTGACGGATGAGCTTTTGGATTTCATCGTCGGTGGCAGGACGGTTCTCCACGACCGTGCCTTGGAAGTTCAGCTCCTTGCCGGCAAGGGGATGGTTCAAGTCAACCACCACCACTTGGTCGCGAATGTCAATGACGCGGGCCATGAAGCGATCGCCTTCCTGGTTCTGCAAGGGGACAATGGCATCGATGAAGATTCGCTCGCGATCGAAGCGGCCGTCGATAGTGAAAAG
>JAEEGL010235644.1_pt1 | contig 16082 bp, 12 predicted proteins | sample 9134231 | NCBI WGS metagenome assembly JAEEGL01 (sample SAMN16246548, study PRJNA631951) | gut metagenome | biome: gut microbiome; feature: rumen; material: fiber-attached | host: Bos | place: Iran: Karaj | collected 2018-10
GAAAAATCCGCAAGAAATCATGATTTTACCTAGCCGATTTTTTTGAAGCTTCCACATCAGATATCCAACCAGAGAAACCATAAGCCCTTGCCCTAAATCCGCAAACATTATTCCAAAAAGAATATTATAAGTTATAGCGACAAACGCCGTCGGGTCGACTTCGTTATAAGAAGGAAGTCCATAGGTATCAACAAAAAACTCAAAAGGTTTAAAAATTTTGGGGTTTTTAAGTTTTATCGGCGGACTATGTTTTAGTATCTTTTTACCTTCTTCGGTTGAATACTCAATACCTGAAACCACACTTATTTTCTCGGTAAATTTATTTAAATCATCTTTGGGAACCCATCCGACCAAAATAAAGCTTTCATTATACTGAGCCGCATACGATTTTATTTCGAAATACGTACTAAGTTCCTTTAACTTTGTATAAAACTTATAGCACTGCTCTTTATTGGCATTTAAAAAATTTTCTATGTTTTTGTCTATTACTTCTATCTTTTTATAAATATCTTTTTGCAAATTTCTAAGATTATTGCACGCCTCAAAGGGAGTTGCATCGTGAGGCTCCAGCTTAATTTCTTCAAAGTAAACAGAACTAAACAATCTATCTATTTCTTGTTCGTTGGGAGTATCCGCAAAATAAAGTCCCCATTGATATTCATTATCCTTTTCAAACGGGAAAAACATGAGCTCTATACCTTTTTTCTCACCGGTATCTACCAAATCTTGATAATCCTCATAAGAGCTAAGCGGAATCTTTCCGAATTTTGCTTTTATATAAGTGCAGGACATGATATCTTTTAGCTTTTTGTTAAGACCATAAAAATGTTTTAGTTTTTCAATTTCAGCCTTATAACTTTCAATTTTTCCGTAAAGCGCACGCTTTTCATCAACCATTTTTTCTATACTTTCGGAAATATATCGAACATAGCGTTCAATTTTGGATTGATTTACATTAAACCCTTTTATATCGACTTTTTCAAGCACACCGCCGCAAGAGTATACAGCATTCTTGAGGTTTTGAAGCGGCCCCAGATACGGGTTCTCCTCTGCAATGGGTCTGAAATTTTCGGTATTTGAGTAAAATGAAAACACGTTGTCCGGCTGAAAAACTCCCATCTCTCCACAGATATTTATCAAATTGTTGAGATTTTTAACAGGTCCTATCATACTGATAAAACTCATCTTTGATACAGCCATTTTTAAAAGCACCTTTCTTTGTTGAAACAAATTTAATCTGCTCCGATTAGCATTGCCCTTATCTGTTCGGGTGGTAATCTATATTTAATGCCTTCTATGATATTTATTACGTTATGAATTTCAATTTCTTTTAGGAATATATAGGAAATTAAAACAATCGGAGGCGAAACCGAAAACCTAATATTATGCCTACACCAATCGTATCTCATGTTTATCGGAACTTTATCTATAACGTCGAGTCCTCTAGAAAACCATTTTCTACCCATCGGAGTATTTTTCATATCTATCATCATTTGCTTAGGATTTGGTGAATCCAAAAATACTTTTAGCTGTTCTTTTGAAAGAGTACCGTTATCCATAAGCGCCGACATCATATAATCATCACTGAGTTTGTAAAACTTTCGCATTCTGACTATTCTTATAAGATTGCTAAGGTCTACGTATAAGTTAAAAAAGTCTTTTAGTTTTTTCTTTGATTTTCCCTTAACGTATTTATCTATAATACCGAAAACTATATCATAAAGATGATTGTAAAGTGCGGTTTCTATTCTAGTTAAATCAAGTCTTTCTCCGTTTTTCGGTCTAAACGGCAACAAAACTTTATAGTAGTGGGATTTTTTTATTACTTTCAAGAAATCATCATAATTGCTTATATTCGCCAAAGCTTTAAGTTCAAATTTTGTATGGCTGTAAAAGAAATCCGGTATTGTTCTTATGTATTCACCCGACTTCCCCGCAACCAAAAGCATTAAACTATGCATTATCTGCTCTATTTCCGCACGAGATATTATATATTCAAAAAAATGCTCTCCGACTGAAATATCATATCTACCCAAAACCTCAAAATCCACAAACAGCTTATATTTTAATTTTTGCTCTAAATCAACCCTGTGTACACTGTTTTCACTAACACCCGAAAGAACGCCGGCATAATTGGTTCTGCGTTTAAGATACGAAGTAATATCAGGAATATTTCTGCAAGCCAAAAGTTCATCATAACTTTTAGCTGTCAGATTTTTACCATAAAGCGCACGTGCTTTTGAAAGAACTGCATTTGAAGCATAAGATATCATGTTAAAAGCAACATACTAAGCTGCCGTTCACCACCATTCTTTTTGAGTAAAAACATAAACAAACATAGCTTATTTCACTACGTTTGTATTACTCTTTCAACTATTGCATTAATCCAGGTTTGTTTATTTTTGGAATAAATTTCTTCTATCCTATCACGTTTGTGATTATAGGAGTTTTCTATAACCTTAAGTCTTACCACTGCTTTTAATTTCTCTTTTTTTTCAAGAGCTGCCATATTCACCATGGCTTTGTCCAGATATTCATTTCTTTTTTTTTCTTTTATGTCGCTTATCTTTTTTTCGAGGTCTATCCTTAGCTGGTTAGCTTTGGTGAGGCCTTCTGATGCTTTTCGATCAAGCTCAATTATCTTCCCGATCATATCTTCCATTTCAAATACCTCACTTTATCTTATAAATTTGTTTAACTTGAATTTATTATTTTCCATTATCTAGAATTATGATACAAATATTTAAAAAGTCAATAGAATATTCGAAAAAAAATCAATTTTTCTTTGCTATTTTTAAAGCCGTATAGAATATCAAACTATTTACATACCCTTGCTGTTAATGTAGAATGTTATAGACGAAAAACCAAATCCAAATCTGTTAGGAGTGTTAACATATTGAAACCAATTTATAAAAGACTACTTCTAAAAATCAGTGGAGAAGCTCTTGCGGGAACTCAAAAATTCGGAATAGATTTTGAAACCCTTAAAAATCTTGCAAAAGTAATTAAAAAATGCTCCGATATGGGTACAGAAGTTGCGATAGTCGTAGGAGGCGGAAATTTCTGGCGCGGAAGAACGAGCGGAACGATGAACAGAGTCAAGGCCGACCACATGGGCATGCTTGCAACCGTTATAAATGCCACCGCACTTTCTGAAGCACTTACAAATGAAAAAGCCGATGCAAAAGTACTAACCGCTATTCCTTTTCCTCAAATCGGCAAGCTATATTCCCCCGAAAAAGCAATAAAATACCTGGAAAAAGGCGCAATTACGATATTTGGATACGGAACGGGGAACGCATTTTTTACAACCGACACTGCCGCTTCCTTACGTGCTTCGGAAATAGAAGCCGAGGCAATATTTAAAGCAACAAACGTAGATGGCATTTACGACTCTGACCCGATCACCAATCCGAACGCAAAAAAATATACGAAAGTGAGCTTCGAAGAAGTCCTTACCAAAAACCTTAAAGTTATGGATTCCACCGCTGCTTCAATGTGCCGAGATAACGGCATTGCCGTCCACGTATTTAACATGGATGACCCTGAAAATATAGTCCGTGAGCTCTGCGGCAAACACTTGGGAACTATCGCAAAATAGAAAATCAGTAAAACAAAAAATAAATACAGCAAAATAAATTACGGAGGAAAATTTATGAATCAATTACTAAACGAAACAACCAAGCGCATGGAAGCGGCATGTGAAAGACTCTCCGGCGAATATGCAAGCATTCAAGCAGGAAGAGCGAATGCTTCTGTACTTGATAAAATCAGAGTAGACTATTACGGCACTCCGACTCCCATAAATCAAATGGCGGCAGTATCTGTTTCGGAAGCCAGAATTCTTGTTATTCAGCCTTGGGATATTTCTCTTTTGAGTGCAATAGAAAAAGAAATTCAAAAATCGGATATCGGCATAAATCCGCAAAATGACGGCAAAGTGTTAAGACTTATATTCCCACAACTTACCGAAGACCGCAGAAAAGAAATTGCAAAAGAAGTTTCAGGGTTGGCGGAAAATGCCAAGATTTCCGTAAGAAACGTGCGCAGAGATGCCATGGATAAAATCAAGAACATGAAAAAAGATGCCGAAATCACTGAAGACGACCAGAAAAAAGGCGAGAAAAAAGTTCAAGATTTAACCGATAAATTCTGCAAACAAATCGATGATTTATGCGAAGCAAAAACAAAAGAGGTTATGTCTTTATAAGTGTTTATGCTCATCCCGCCGGGATTTTTAGGTGAAAATATATGGCAAAATTTAATTTGTTTAAAATCTTAGATTCAGTATTTGAAAAGAAAAAGCAAAATAAAAAAGGGGAATCGCTAAATGCCGATTCCTTACCTTTGCATATTGGAATAATCATGGACGGTAACCGCAGGTGGGCAAAGAAAAGAAATCTACCCGTATCCGCAGGACATTCAAAAGGAGCGGAAACATTTAAAAAATTAGCGCTTTACTGCAATAAAATAGGGCTAAAACATCTGACTGTTTACGCTTTTTCAACAGAAAACTGGAAACGTTCCGAAAACGAAGTTTCCTCACTAATGTTACTTTTTAAAAAATACTTGAAAATGGTAATGGAGGAATTCAAAGACGAAAACATCAAAATAAAATTCATTGGCGATGTTTCAAAATTTTCAGAAGATATAAAAGAGATGATTAAAACCATTGAATCCGAAACAAAAGAGCGCACGGGACTTAATTTAAATATTGCTATGAATTACGGAGGACGTGCCGAAATCCTGAAAGCCATTAAAAATATTTGCAAAGATGTTCAGGATAAAAAATTAAAAATCGAAGATATAAACGAAAACCTCTTTGATGATAATTTATATACATTTGGTCAAAGCGACGTGGATTTAATAATAAGAACGGCGGGCGAAGAGCGAATTTCCAATTTTTTGCTTTGGCAATCGGCGTATGCTGAGTTTTACTTTACAAATGTACTCTGGCCGGATTTTTCAGAAAACGAATTTAACAAAGCTATAGTCGAATATAATAAACGTATCAGAAAGTTTGGAGGGGCATAATCAAGTGTCAAAGAGAATAATTTCAGGCGTTATGGGCGCAGCGCTGGTGTTATTTGTTCTGTTCTTTAACGGTTCTTTTCCAATAATCTTAAATCTGTTCATAGCGGCAATAGCGGCATTTGCCATAAATGAACTTTTTTCGGTTATGAGTATTTCAAAAATGTTTGTCATAACTCTTCCATCACTTGTGTTTGTGCCGCTTTTTGTGCTGTTTAAGGATAACATGGGTTCGGAAGTCATCTGGTATATATACACTCTCTGGATGTTATCGGCCATGATATTAAATGCAAAGCTCGAGCTCAGAGACGTCTTTATAACTTATGCGATGTCCATGATGATTTCCACCTGCCTTAGCAAAGTAATAGAACTACGGGACTTCGGCGGAGAATATGGCAGCTTTTTTGTTTTGTTGGGCTTGGGAGTTGCTTGGATATCAGATACGGGCGCATATTTTTGCGGAAAATTTATGGGTCGACGCAAGCTTTGCCCGGAAGTCAGTCCTAAAAAAACGATTGAAGGCTTTTTTGGCGGCATAATTACTTGTACCCTCTCTTTAATTTTAATATCGCTCATTTTCAATAACTTTGTTTTTACGTCAAAACACCAAATAAATTACCTAATGATAATCTTTCTTGGCATAACGGGCTCGCTCATTGCAACACTCGGCGATTTATGTTTTTCAATTATCAAGAGAAGATGCAATGTAAAAGATTTTGGAAATATAATGCCCGGTCACGGCGGTATACTCGATAGGTTCGACAGCGTCATTTTTACGGTACCTTACGTATATATAATTTTAAAATTGATACCCATAATAAGTTAAAAGAGTGAAAGTTTATGAAAGAAAATATAGCAGTACTCGGCTCTACCGGTTCAATCGGTACGCAAACTTTGGAAGTTGCAAGAAATTTAAATATTAAAGTTAGCGCAATATCGGGAAACAAAAATATTGCTTTGCTCGAGCGTCAAGCACGGGAATTTAAACCCAATGTTATTGCGGTATACGATGAAAACAATGCAAAAAAATTAAAAGAAAACACAAGAGATTTAAGCTCAAAGGTAGTTTGTGGCATGGAAGGACTTTGCGAAATTTCTTCTTTGCCCAAAACAGATGTTTTGGTGACCGCAATTTCAGGTATGATAGGTCTTGAGCCCACGATTACCGCCATAAATGCCAAAAAAGATATAGCTCTTGCCAACAAAGAAACTTTAGTTACAGGCGGCACTTTGGTTATGCGCTTGGCAAAAGAAAATAATGTAAAAATACTGCCGGTAGACAGTGAACACAGCGCAATTTTCCAGTGTTTACAAGGTTGCCACAATAAAAAAGACTTAAGAAAATTAATTTTAACCGCCTCGGGGGGGCCATTTTTCGGAAAAACGAAAGAAGAATTAAAAAATGTTACTTTAAAAGATGCTCTAAATCACCCAAACTGGAGCATGGGCGCAAAAATAACCATAGATTCCGCAAGTATGATGAACAAAGGCCTTGAGATAATCGAAGCGGTACATCTTTTTGGGTTGCCCCAAGATAAAATAGACGTTCTAGTTCATAGAGAAAGCATAATCCACTCAATGGTAGAGTATAAAGACGGCGCTATTTTGGCACAAATGGGAATTCCGAGTATGAAAATACCGATTCAGTATGCACTCACTTATCCCGAAAGAAAAGATTCCGAAACCGAAGCTTTGAATCTATGCAAAATAAAAAATCTTTCGTTTTATCCTCCCGATACAAACGTATTTGAAACTATAAATATCTGCAGAAATGCGATAAAACAAGGCGGGAATAAACCGATAATAGTAAACGCCGCCAACGAAGAAGCAGTGGCGCTATTTTTGCAAAATAAAATTAAATTTACCGATATAACAGAAATTATAAAGAATTGCGAAAAACATTTTGAGTATGAAAAAACAGATAATTTAAATCAGATTCTTGAAGCAGATAAAAAAGCACGGGAATATGTGCGCAGTATGAATATCACAAACTAAAAAAACCATAAAACTTTTATAAATATGTCTTTTGTTGTATAATTAAAATATAAATAATAAGGAGTTGTATGTATGAACGTAGTTTTAATAATAATAGGAATTTTACTTTTTAACTTAATCGTATTTGTACATGAATTCGGTCATTTCTTTTGGGCAAAAAAATTCGGCGTAAAAGTAAATGAATTTGCGCTAGGAATGGGTCCGAGGATTTTTAAATTCAAAAGAGGCGAAACAACGTTTTCGCTCCGTGCTTTTCCAATCGGAGGTTTTTGCGATATGGAAGGCGAGGATGAAAGCAGCGATAGCCCCTCATCTTTCGGTAAAAAGCCCGCCTGGCAAAGATTTATTATCGTTTTGTTCGGCGCCATTATGAACATTATTTTGGGATTTATAATGTCCGGAATACTTCTTGCACAAAACCCATATTTTACTTCCACAACTATATCTAAATTTACTCCCGATGCCGTTTCCTCTACAACAGGACTCATGCAGGGAGACCGGATAGTTAAAATTGATGGCTCTGATACTCATAACTTCAAAGACATCGCATTTAATCTTTCTGCGGATGGAAAAAGTAAGTTTGATATCACGGTAATAAGAAACGGCGAAACGCTCAAACTAAATGATGTTACTTTCCAAACCAAAGTAGGTGAAAATGGCAAAAATGTCACGTGCCTTGATTTTTATTTAGAGCCTATTGAAAAAAACTTTATAACTCTCCTTAAACAGACTTGGTATGACGTAGTATCAACCGTAAAAATCGTCTGGGCGGGACTTATAGGCTTGTTAACGGGTAGATTTTCGATGTCGGCGATGAGCGGGCCAATAGGAATCGCCAACATGATAGGCGAAGCTACCAACGAAGGCCTTAAAACAAGCTTTTTAACCGCTTTTAACAACATACTCGCTATCATGATGGCACTCACCATAAACTTGGGAGTAATTAACCTTCTCCCCCTCCCCGCACTCGACGGCGGTAGACTTATGTTCTTACTTTTCGAAATGATAACTCGCAAAAAAATTAAAGAAAAATACGAAGGCTGGATTCACGCTTTAGGATTTATCCTTTTTATCGGCCTTACGATATATATGTTTTATAGCGACATAATGAAAATTTTCTGGAAAGCTTAATTTAAAATGAGAAGAATTTCAAAAGAAGTTAAAATCGGGAAAATAAAAATAGGTGGAGACAATCCCATAGCTGTACAGTCTATGATAAATATTCCATCTTTCGATATTCAAAAAAGCATAGAGCAAGCAGTAAAGTTAAAAGAAGCCGGCTGCGATATTATAAGAATTGCCGTGCCCGATAAGGAAGCTTTAAAATTAATAGATGCCATAAAGTCAAACGTAGATATACCCTTAGTTGCCGACATCCATTTTGATTATAAACTTGCAATAGAGGCAGCTAATGCCGGAATTGATAAGATAAGAATAAACCCCGGAAATATCGGAAGTGAAGAAAGAATAAAAAAAGTTGCAAAAGTGTGCCAAGAAAAAAATATTCCGATAAGAATAGGCGTAAATTCGGGCTCGGTTGAACGTCACCTTTTGGAAAAATACGGCAGTGCCACAAGTCAAGCTATGGTGGAAAGTGCAATTTATAATGCAAAACTACTTCAAAAGTTTGATTTTGATAATATTGTTATTTCCATAAAATCCTCATCGGTTCTGAAAACGGTTGAATCGTATAAAATGCTGGCAAACATGTGCGATTACCCGCTCCATTTGGGAATTACCGAAGCAGGAACAGAAAATATGGGCGTAATTAAAAGCTCTGTCGGAATAGGCTCCTTGCTCTTAGATGGCATCGGTGACACCATAAGAGTATCCTTAACCGATGACCCTTGCAAAGAAGTAAAAACGGGAATAAATATTTTAAAATCCATTGATATGTATAAAAAGGGCGGAATAGATTTTGTTTCTTGCCCAACTTGCGGAAGAACCAGAATCAACCTTATAAAAATCGCCAAAGAGGCCGAAGCAGCGCTCGAAAACTGCAAAAAAAATTTAAAAGTTGCAATCATGGGATGCGTTGTTAACGGACCTGGCGAAGCGAAAGATGCAGATATCGGAATAACGGGCGCAGATGGCGTTGGAATATTATTTAAAAAAGGTAAAGTAATTAAAAAAGTACCTGAAGAAAATTTGGTGCAAGAACTCGTAAAAGAAGTAGAAAATATGTAAGCAAAAAATTAAAACAAAGGAATTAAAAAATTGAAAACTTTTAAAGACGTATTTGGAAATCATATCGAGATAAGCAAAATTTCAGCCACTCTTGCAAACGCAGAAGTGGCACTTTTGGATGCAGATACACATGAGCGGAAATTAACAATAAATCTTAAAAATCTATCTAAAAACGAAGAAAAAATTACGCTCGAAGAAATAGAAACTTGTAAGAATTTATTGATAAATTCTAATCTGCAAATTAAAAATGCGGAAATAAAAATATTAAATTCAGAAAGTAAAACAAAAGAAGTAAAAACTTCGGACGATACATCCAATATTGACGTTAAAAAGATAATATCCGAATTTGCATCCAAAAGCTCTGTTCTTAAAAAGATTTTCAAAAACTTTTCCTTTGAAAACAAAGAAAACGAACTTGAAATTTTTGTCATGCATGGCGGAAAAAGCTTAATCGAAAGTAAAAATATAGATAAAGAACTGGGAATTATTATATCACAAAAAGTGGGGCATCAGTTAAATATCAAAATAACCGAAAAAGCTTCGGAAAATAATCTTGATAATAATCCATCCTCCGAAGATAATACCATAAAAATCGAAATTAAAGCTAACCCTAAAACAAAGAAAAATGAAGAAACTACTCCAAAAAAAGAAATACCGACAATAGAGGTAAGAGACAAAGACAATTTATTTCCAAAAATTGCTTCAGAAACGGCTTCTTTACTTTACGGCAGGATAATAACAAAGCCGCCGATTTCAATCCGTGAAATAGACCCTCAAATGCAAAATGCGATTATTTGGGGAGATGTTTTCCTTTCCGATTTTCACGACACAAAAGACGGAAAAAGTATAATTTGCAGCATATATATAACTGATTATACAGGTTCTATCATAGTTAAAATTATAGAAAATAAAAAACAAAGCTCATATCTTGAAAAACTGAAAAAAGGAACAACAATCCTAATTGAAGGCGCTATTTCAGAAGATAAATACGAACACGAGGCAGTAATAAGGCCTAAAAATATCAATTTCGTTTCAAAAATAAAAGTAGTTGATAACGCTCTAAAAAAGAGGGTTGAGCTTCATCTTCACACAAATATGTCAGCAATGGACGGTATAAATCCGGCTTCCGACCTTATAAATCAAGCAGCTTCCTGGGGTCAGCCGGCAATAGCAATAACCGACCACGGTGTGGCGCAAGCTTATCCCGAAGCTATGAACACCATGAATGCCCTTAAAAAAAGCGGAAAAAATATAAAAATGATTTACGGAGTCGAAGCTTATTTTGTAAATGACATGATTCCAATAGTCACGGGCGATGAAGAAAGGGCACTGGGTGGAGAATTTATATGTTTTGATTTAGAAACTACAGGGCTCAATGCTGCATCTGATAAAATAATCGAAATAGGCGCCGTAAGAATAAAAAACAGCGAAATTTTAGATGAATTTTGCACATTTGTCGACCCCGAAACGTCTATCCCCGAACGCATAACCGAAATAACAGGTATAACAAGTGCAATGGTAAAAGGAGCGCCAAAAGAAAGGGAAGCGATAGAAAAATTCATGGCATTTTGCGGAGATTCTCCCGTACTTGTTGCGCACAATGCAAATTTTGACGTTTCTTTCGTTAAAGCAACATGCAAAAGGCTGGAAATAAACTTTCCATTTACATTTGTCGATTCCGTCCCAATGAGCAGATGCCTCATAATGAGTATTAAAAATCATAAACTCGATACAGTCGCAAAATATCTTAAAATACCTGAATTTAATCATCATAGGGCCTCGGACGACGCAAGAGCTCTTGCCTATATATTTATAAAGCTCTTAAAAATGTCAAATGAAGTGCGAGGAATAACATCGCTCCAGCAAATGAATACCTCGCTTTCGAGTAACGACCCCAAAAAAGCGGTTTCAAACCATATGACCATACTTGTTAAAAACCAGGTAGGGCTTAAAAATCTTTATAAACTAATCTCTATGGCGCATCTTAATTATTTTTATAAAAAACCTAGAATCCCCAAAAGTCAGCTTTTGAAATTAAGAGAAGGTCTGCTTATAGGAAGTGCGTGTGAATCAAGCGATTTATTTAGAGCTATCACAGGCGGAAGACCTTTTGAGGACCTTTTGGAAATAGCAAAATTTTACGATTATTTGGAAATTCAGCCACTCGGAAACAATGCATTTATGCTCCGTGATGGTATTGCCAAAACCGAAGAAGAACTAAAAAACTTTAACAGAATAATAATAGAACTTGGTGAAAAACTCGGTATTCCCGTCGTCGCCACAGGCGACGTACACTTTATGAACCCCGAAGACTCAGAATACAGAAAAATATTAATGGCAGGTCAAGGATATGAAGATGCCGACAATCAAGCCCCTCTTTATATGCGTACAACTGCCGAAATGCTCGAGGAATTTAAATACTTAGGCAAAGAAAAATGCTATGAAGTAGTAGTAGAGAATACAAATAAAATTGCCGATATGATTGAAGAAATCTCTCCCATTCCGCCCGGAGTTTTCCCGCCTTTTATACCCGGCGCTGAAAAAGAACTTGTGGACATAACTTGGAACAGAGCAAAAAAAATATATGGCGATCCTTTGCCAAAAATAGTCGAAGAAAGGCTCGAACGTGAACTCGGTTCAATTACTAAACACGGATTTTCAGTCCTTTACATGGTAGCTCAAAAACTTGTTGCAGATTCTGAAGCACACGGATATTTGGTAGGCTCAAGGGGTTCGGTAGGCTCATCTTTTGTTGCAACAATGTCGGGAATTTCTGAAGTAAATCCCCTATGTCCACACTACCTTTGCAAAAAGTGCCATTACAGCGAATTTTTCGATGATGGAAGTTATGGCTCGGGCTTTGACTTACCTGAAAAAAACTGTCCTAACTGCGGCGAACTCTTAAGTCGTGACGGGCATCAAATTCCATTTGAAACATTTTTAGGGTTTGACGGCGACAAAACCCCCGATATAGACCTTAACTTTTCGGGTGAATATCAAAACGATGCGCACAGATACACAGAAAAGCTGTTTGGCAAAACCAACGTTTTTAAAGCAGGCACAATAGGAACAATTGCAACCAAAACAGGAATAGGCTTCACGAAAAAATTTGCGGAAGAACGAGGAATCACTCTCGGCAAAGCAGAAACCATGCGATTAGCCGAGGGTTGCACAGGCGTTAAAAGGACAACAGGTCAGCACCCCGGCGGAATGGTGGTTGTTCCAAAAGGGAAAGAGATTTACGATTTTTGCCCCGTACAGCACCCCGCAAACGACCAGAATTCCGATAATATAACAACTCATTTCGACTTTCACGCAATACATGATACCATCTGCAAACTCGATGAACTCGGACACGATGTTCCGTCAATTTACAAATATTTAGAAGATTATACGGGCATTAAAGTAACGGACGTTTCAATGAGCGATAAAAAAGTCATGTCCCTATTTACATCCACAAAAGCACTGGGGGTCACTCCGAACGACATAGATTCTCAAACAGGTACTTTTTCGCTCCCTGAGGTCGGAACTTCGTTCGTCAGACAAATGCTCATTGAATGTAAGCCCAAAACTTTTGCCGATTTACTGCAAATTTCAGGGCTTTCCCATGGTACAGATGTCTGGCACGGAAACGCACATGAACTTATTCAAAAAGGAATATGCACAATCTCTGAAGTTATCGGAACACGTGATAACATCATGGTTTACCTTATGCAAAAAGGAGTCGAACCAAAAACCGCATTTAAAATAATGGAAATTGTGCGTAAGGGAAAAGCAACAAAATTACTGACTCCCGAACATTTAGAAACACTGCGTTCTCATAACGTTCCCGAATGGTATATAGACTCCTGTATGAAAATAAAATATATGTTCCCGAAAGCTCACGCCGCAGCTTATATGATTTCAACTCTTAGGCTTGGCTGGTATAAAGTTTACTATCCAACCGAATATTATGCTGCTTATTTTACTGTTCGAGGCGAAGATTTTGACGGCTTGACGGTAATGAAGGGCAAAAACGCAGTTAAGAAAAAAATGGCGGAGATAACTGCAAAAGGAAAGGAAGCAAGTGCCAAAGAAAATGCAGCGTACTCGACTTTTCAAATAGTAAATGAGATGCTTGCCCGTGGAATTGAAGTTTTGCCCGTTGATTTATATAAGTCTGATTCGTATAGATACCTAGTTGAAGAAGGAAAAATAAGACTTCCGTTTGCGTCACTTGCGGGAGTCGGCGAATCGGCAGCAAAAAGTTTGGAAACAGCCGGAAAAGAAGGAAAATATATTTCCATAGACGATGTTCAAATAAAAGCGAAAGTTACAAAAGCAGTAATTGAAACTTTAGAAGAAGCGGGCGTGCTTAAAAACTTACCACAAAGCAATCAAATTTCATTTTTTTAATAAATATATGTAAAATTTTATCCTAAATATTGACTATTCTGATTATTTATAATATAATCTACAAAAATATATTTAGGAGATGTGTATTTATGGAAAATAAGAAGAAATTTGAAGAGCTTATGAAAGACGAAGACTTTGTAATAAAAATTTTAGAACTACAAACACCAGACGAAATAAAAACTGAATTTGCATCAAACGGAGTACAAATTAGCGACAAAGAAATAGAGGAGCTAACCCGCGATTTTGAAGCTATGATAAAAAAACTTGACGAAGAGTATTTATCAAGTATTAGCGGCGGGACGGACCCTGTTCCCCCAGAATTAACAGAAAATTGGAAACAGCGTTTGGTAATACGCTTAAAAAAATATGGAGAACAAATACTCAACAAGGCAGTTGACAAAATCGGTGAAAGTATCGGACTTATGATTACAATGATACCAACAGCCGTTTTGACTTGGTATATAAAGAAGAAATTAGATGCATATGATAAGGCACATTTTAATGAATCATAAGTATTAAAAGGTAAATTACGTTCTAAAGTACGATAAAAAATCGAAAAAACCACCAATTATAAACTAAATAACAGATAAAATAAAAAACAATTAAAATTTTTAAAATCACCTTACTATAAAAATATGGCAAGGTTTTTTGCATAAACATGCTTTCGCAATTTTATTTATTGATTTTTATTTTATTATAAACAATATAATTCTATATGCGCCATTCAATAGTACAAAAACAAAAATTGTAATAATTAATCATTTAATGTTTTTTAAAATTTTGTATTTACAAACTTAAAAAAATATGATATAATCAATGTGAAATATACTGTTATTAAATTTCAGTAAGATAGGAATCACTCTAATGACAGAATTGAAAAAGCTTTTGGCTGACTCCGAATTAGAAACCATTACCGGAGGAACAACTAAAGCAGATGTAATAAAATATACAGCTGCAGTAGTAGGATTTTTCTTGGGGGATAAATATAGTCACGATAGCATAGAAAGCTTCGCATCTCGGAACTTTAGAAAAGCCGGCTTTAATGATTTTTTAATAGAGCGAAGGAACATATTAAACAACGCTGAGCTATCATATAAAGAGAAAAATGAAAAATGTACCATACTAGCAGAAGTATGTAAAGATTATGATGAGGATTTTTTAACAGCTCAACGGGTCTATACCGTAGGTGCGGCGGTTGGCTCTATTGCCACCGGGGGAGCATGTGCTGCGCTTGCTTACAGGATTGCTGACAAAATATGCGAAGCATTTAATATTAAATAACCTAATTGACAGTTGGTGCTATCGGTTATGTTTGCCGATAGCACTTTTCATTTTTGAAAAATTTTATAACTTTTAAAACTTAACTCTTTTTTACTTATGTAGTTAAACCTCAAACTATAACGATTTCTTACCACAGTTTTTTTGTTTTGAAAAATAAAAATTCGATATACGTATATTTTGTCAACACAAAAAACATATATAATATGCGTAAATATTTAATTATTTCAGATGTTCTAAATTAAACTCCGTAAATTCGTTTTCTCTGTAGAATTCTTTTGTTTCGTTATTTCTTACAACTGCGCTTTTATTTTTTTCCAAAAGCTGAGTCATTGCCCAAAGATCAATCCATATTTCATTATCGCACTCTTTTTGGGATTCATCAAATATTAGTTCCATTCCCCAATGAAGATGGCTTTCACTTATATTATTAACGTTCTCTTTTGAACTATATCCCGTGCGCCCAACATAACCTATAACATCCCCTGCTTTAACTACGCTACCTTCTTTTAAATCCACATGAAATGGCCTATCTTTACGCAAATGTGCATAATAGTAATACCTTTTTTTATCAAAACTTCTTATACCTATTCTCCAACCGCCATACTGATTCCAACCCATTACCTCAACTGTACCGGACTCTACAGCTATCACTGGTGTACCTATGGCACTCATCATATCGTGGCCCAAATGTGGCCTTTTATACCCATAAGAACGATTTGCACCAAAATCGTTAAAGTGCGAATAAGGAAATGTTTTTGCTATCGGCGAAAAAGCTTTTAAACCATAAACTTCTATCCACTCCCCTTCTTCGCCCTCTTTTTGGGACTTGGTTTTCACTTTATAATTTCCCAAAAATTCCTTTAAGACAGCCTCATAAACTTGATGGTAATAATCGTAATTTTTATTATTCTTAGCAACTTCTCTGACATTTTCCCCTAATTTTAATTTTTTAATGATTTCATCCATATCAGATTCTTTATATTTTTTAAAATCTCCGCCATACTTGCATCCTAAACACGATATAACATCTATCCAATTAACCTTTATATTTTCATTTTGCGATTTTATATCTTCTTTCATAGCTTTATTAAGCACTTCATATGTAGGGGTAAACTCAGCATATTTTATAAATCTTTTGTTTTCCTGCGCCTTTGCTGTTAGACCTAATTTATTTAAAAACAAAATCGATAAAA
>JAEEGL013107075.1_pt1 | contig 16082 bp, 13 predicted proteins | sample 9134231 | NCBI WGS metagenome assembly JAEEGL01 (sample SAMN16246548, study PRJNA631951) | gut metagenome | biome: gut microbiome; feature: rumen; material: fiber-attached | host: Bos | place: Iran: Karaj | collected 2018-10
ATAATGTTTCCATAAGTAGTCGGTATATAGAATTGAAACAGATTCTGATCGACTACTTTTTTTTAATAAAAAATACGCATATTTTGCGTATTAATACTGGCACCCAGTGTAGGAATCGAACCTACAACTAATCCTTAGGAGGGACTTGTTATATCCATTTAACTAACCGGGCATAGTTAAGGGCTTTGATAAGCCCTTTTATTATTGTCCTAAAATTTTTCTTGCTACATATACTCCACTTGCTGAAGCATGAGAAAGTGAATGTGTAACACCACTTCCATCACCTATAACATATAAACCCTTATAACAAGTTTCTAGATTGTTATCAAGTTCTACTGTCATATTGTAGAATTTTACTTCTACACCATATAGTAGTGTATCATCATTTGCTGTGCCTGGAGCAATCTTATCCAAAGCATAAATCATTTCGATAATGCCATCAAGTATTCTTTTTGGAATAACTAGTGATAGATCTCCTGGTGTAGCGGATAGTGTAGGTATAACAAAGCTATCGTTAATTCTATCAGAATTAGATCTTCTACCTCTAATCAAATCGCCAAAGCGTTGTACAATTACTCCTCCACCTAGCATATTAGATAATTTCGCAATGTTTTCCGCATAAGCATTTGAATCATCAAATGGTTCAGTAAAATGCTTTGAAACTAGTAAAGCGAAATTAGTATTTGATGTATGCTTAGATTTATCTTCATATGAGTGTCCATTAACAGTGATAATACCATTAGTATTTTCATTAACAACAGCCCCATAAGGATTCATACAGAAGGTTCTTACTAAATCACCATATTTTTCAGTTCTATATACTATTTTACTTTCATATAGTTTATCAGTTAAATGACTAAATACATCCGCAGGTAATTCTACTCTTACTCCTAAATCAACTCTATTAGAATGTGTTTTAATATTTAAGTCTTTACATAGTGATTCCATCCATTTAGAACCACTTCTACCTACTGAAATAATACATTTAGCGCATGTTAGTTCAACATCTTTTGCGATTACTTTATAACCATCTTTGATAACTTCTACTGTTTTTACAGGTGTTTTAAAGTAGAACTTTACTTTTTCTTTTAAGATATCATATAAATTACCTAAAACGATATAGTTTTTATCAGTACCTAAATGTCTAACAGATGCATCTAATAAATGAAGCTTATTTTGTAGACAAATTTTTTTAAATTCAGAATCTGCGGTAGTATAAAGCTTAGTACCTTCTCCACCATACTTCATATTAATAGAATCAACATATTCCATTAGATTAATTGCTTCAGTTTTACCGATATAATCACATAAATTACCACCAAATTGGTTAGTAATATTGTATTTACCATCAGAGAAAGCTCCAGCCCCTCCAAAGCCATTCATAATAGCGCATGTAGGACAGTGAATACAGCTTTTAACCTTTACTCCATCAATAGGACATTTTCTTTTCTCTAGAGGATTACCTTCTTCAAACATACAGATTTTTATATTAGGGTTAAGTTTTAATAATTCATAGGCACTAAAAATACCACCAGGTCCCGCACCTATTATAATAACATCATAATCAAACATCATAAAACCTCCTATATACGCTTCTTCCAAGTTTTTGGATTAAATAATATAAGTATTGGGAATAACTCTAAACGTCCCATAATCATTTCTAGTGATAAAATCATCTTTGAAAAATAAGAATAGTTATTGAAATTATAAGCTGGTCCTACTTGTCCCATACCTGGTCCTACATTAGATAGGCATGTTAAAGATGAACTTAAGGCAGTTAGTGGGTCTAAACTAGGGAAGTTAGGATTATATATACTTATTAGTATTGTTCCTGTAATAAGGATAATGAAATAAGTAATTAAAAATGATCTAACTGACCTAATAGTAGCTTCATCTAATGGCTTAAAATTAAGCCTTATATTCTTTACTTTTCTAGGTGAAACCATCTTTTCAATTTCTACAAATGTTTGTTTTGTGATAATCGCAAAACGACTTGCCTTTATACCACCAGCTGTACTTCCAGCACAAGATCCTATTAATGTTAAGAACATCAAAATAACTAAAGATAAAGCCGGCCATAAGCCATAATTTACTGTTGAGAACCCCGTAGTAGAAATAATAGATGCTGTTTGGAATAAAGAATGGCGGAAAGCCTCTTCTAGTGTTCCATACATATTCTTAATATTAAAGAATATAGCTATTGTAGCAAGTATTATTAAAGCTAAATACCATAGTACTTCCTCATTTTTAAATGCTTCTTTAGCATGTCCAATTAATAGTAAATAATATACTGAAAAGTTTATACCAAATAAAATCATAAATACCGCTACAGTATATTGACTACACGCGGCATAATAACCAATAGATGCCCCGTGGTTAGAGAAACCACCAGTACCTGCTGTACCAAACATAGTTATAATGCTATCAAAGAAGCCCATCTTCTTATCAGGTAAAACTAATAATGTTATAAGCATTATGATAGATAAGCCCATATATATTAGATACAAAATACGAGATGTTACTTGCATCTTACTAACTAATTTACCAACTGATGGACCTGTTGATTCAGCACGTAATATATGTACTGTAGTTCCATCTTTACTTTCAGGAATGAAAGCTAGGATAAATACTAATATACCCATTCCACCAATCCAGTGACTGAAGCTTCTCCAAAATAACATAGATTTACTCATTGAATCAATTGCTTCACCACTTAAAATGGTTGATCCTGTTGTTGTAAATCCACTAGCCATTTCAAAGAAGGCATCAAAGAAATTTGGAATTTCTTTGGAAATCATAAAAGGAATTGCTCCAAATAAACTCATTAATATCCAGCTTAAACCTACAATAACAAAGCCTTCTCTAGCTAGTATTTTTGTATCCTTAGCTTTAAAAAATGACATAAGAAAGCCAATTATTGCTAAACTAGCTGCTGGAATTAAAAACGATATAATATTTATTACAGGTTCTTTGTAATACAACGCAACAAACATAGGTAAAATCATAAATAAAGCAACTAATAATATAATTTTACCTAAAATATTTCTTATAATTCCGTAATTCATATTAGATTAATATGTCATCCATATCATTAAGTGTAGTATTATTTGTGACAATAATAACACTATCTTTATCTTGTATTGTCGTTGAACCTGTAGGAAGAATGTATTCATTATTCCTAATGATACCACCAATTAAAACACTGTTTTTAAGTTTTAAGTCTTTTAATTGTGTATCAAGTATTTTAGAGTTTTCACCTGCTTCAAACTCTAACACTTCTATTTGATCATTAATAAGCTTATAAAGCTTTTTAATTTGATTACCACGAGTATTAGATGTTGCTCTTATATAGCTTAAGATTTGGCTTGCTGTAATTTCTTTTGGATAAATTATACTAGCCATATCTACACTAGCCATTAGTTCACCATAACTAACCTTATTAATCTTAGTAATAATCTTAGTTACCTTCTTCTTGTGTGCATATAAGCTTAAGATAATATTTTCTTCATCATTACCTGTTAAGCATACAATAGCATCTGTATTATCTATTCCCTCTTCATCTAGTACATTTTGGTCAGTTCCATCACCATGGATAATTTTAGCATTTGGTAGAGTAATAGCTAATTCATTACATTTATTTAAATCTGATTCAATAATTTTAACATCAAAATTATTTTTTAATAGTTCTTCAGCAAGATATACTGAAATACCACCTCCACCAATAATTAAAACACTCTTTAATCTTGATTGGAAGAAGCCTAGCTTAGTCATAAATCTTCTAGATTCATTTCTTTCACAAGTAATATGTATTCTATCTCTTGCTTGAATCTTAAATTGACCCTTAGGTATAAATACCTCTTCACCACGTTCTACAGCGCAGACTAAAACATTTAAATGATTTTTCTTGTTTAATTCATATAATGTTTGACCAATAAGTGGACTATTTTCAGGCACGAAAAATTCTACTAAATCGACATTTCCTTGACCGAATGACTCTATCTTTAAAGCATTAGGGAAATTGATAATTCTAGCAATTTCTCTAGCACTTTCTAATTCTGGGTTAATAGTCATTGTTATACCAAGTGTACCTTTTAGCATTAATAATTGTTTAGAATATTCATAATTTCTAATACGCGCAATAGTCGATTTAGCGCCCATTTTTTTCGCAAAGTAGCATGCGAGCATATTAGTCTCATCACTACGTGTTGCAGCAATGACCATATCTGCCTTATTAGCTTTAGCTTCATATAAGGTATCAGTAAGTAGGCCATTACCTACTAAGCCCATACAGTCATAGCTATCAACAATATTTTGGATAACACTACTATTTGTATCTACTACTGTTACCTCATGATTTTCTAGTGTTGCATGCTTTATTATAGCAGTACTTATTTTTCCGGCTCCTATAATAACAATTTTCATAATTATCGCCTACTTTTTCTTTTCTAATATACTTTTATATAGGTTATTAATTGTTTCTGCATAATTTTGTTTTGAATATACCTTAGCTGTCTTATATGCATTTTCCTTTAGATGCATTAATAAATTTTTATCATTTATTATTTCAATTACCTTATCCTTAAATTCATCTGGTGTATTATAGAATAAACCATTTTCTCTATCTGTGATTAAACCATCTAGGTTCTTATCATATCTTACGACTACTGGAAGGTTACTTGACAAGGCTTCAATATATGTTAAGCCTTGTGTTTCAGTAACACTTGCATTAACAAAGATATCACCAATCATGTAATATAAGCCAATATTAGTGTATGGAACCATACCTGTGAATATAACATAATCTTCTAGCTTTAGTTCTGCAACTAAGGCTTTTAAACTTTCCATCGCAGGTCCATCACCTACAATTACAAATTTAGCTTTAACGCTTCTAGCAAATTGATTATATTCTTTGATCATAAAATCAATTGATTTTTCAAAAGCTACTCTACCAACTGATAAAATAACAAATTCATCCTTTAAGCCTAAAGAATCCTTTAGAGCTTGTATTTCTTCTTCAGAGTATCTTTTTCTATAGAACTTATCTAAATCTATTCCTGTAGGAATAACATGTATTTTATTATCCTTAGATAAATCATATCTAATAAACATATCTCTAACCTTTTCATGAGGAATAACAATAGCACTACTTTTCTTACAGATCCATCTCATCATTCCTTCAATATATGCTAGATATGGTTTTTTAAGTAATGGTTTACCAAACTTAATAACAAAGTGCATATAATCCTCATACATAGTATGCATTGTATAAACATAAGGTATTTTATACTTTTTAGCACATCTAATACCAAATCTACCTATAGAAAACTCTGTATGAACATGAATAATGTCAAAATTCATTTCTTTTACTAATTTATAATATTTATTTGCGGCAGGAACTAATTGAAAGCCATCAAAGTTCTTTAAAGGTACATCAAAGCCCTCTAAACGAATGATGTGCGTATCAGCCGCATCTGTTTTTTCTCTATGATCTGTAGTAATGACATATACATCATTACCTAACATAGTTAAGCCTCTATAAAGGTTCATACAGCTTACACTTACTCCGTTGACTTGGGGTACGTAGCTGTCTGTGAAGATTCCAATTCGCATTCTTCTTCATCTTCCTTTCTTCTTTTAACGCATATAGCACTTATAGCACCAAGTATCATCACAAGATAATATGTTAAAAATCTCCATAATAATATAGCACTAGCTGTTATAGCACCAGTTACACCAGCAAAGCTTAAAGCAAATACTTCTTCAAATGCCCATTCAGCGCCACCACTTGATCCTGGGGTAGGCATAAAACTCATAATTACATAAGCAAAAGCCGTCATCCAAATGATATACATTATTTTTGAGGCTGTAATATCTACATTTAGTGCCTTAAAAATAAAGAATGGTACTATAAAATACGATAACAACGCGATTACTTTGTATAATATAGAAAGTAAAAGTGTTGGAATATGTTTGAATAATTCTTTAAATGATTCTTGTGATTTATCAAAATAATCATTAGTTCTTTGAATCATTGATTCACGTTTTTTACGTAAAAACTTAATCGAAAATATTATTTTAATTAACCACATAAAAAACTTCTTAACTGTCTTTGAAAAAGACACAAATATTAAAAGTAATAATATAACAACATTTATAATTAAACCAATCCATACCGCAACCTTAAAAGCTACATTATTATTAGTGATAGTGTTTAAATCATCATAATATAGACATATTGCGATAACACTTAATATAACAGATACAAATTGGTGAATTATAAAATTCATCATCAAAACAGATGTTGATTCATCTGTTTTAACATTTACTTTTGTATAATAATACACTTGAAATGGTTGTCCACCAGATGCAAATGGTGTTATACCATTATAAAAGTTAGCCAAGTTCGCTATATTGAAAGAATCAAATACTCTAATTTTTTTCTTTAAGCGAACAAGCTGCATAAGAGAAAATGCTGTAAATAGTATAAATAATAATATAAACGCTAAAGCGATTAAAATGTATTTAATATCAGCTTGTTTAATTGCCTTAAATATAGCAGATGCATCGTTATTAACAAGTATAATAACAAGCATTATAACTAGTATTAAGCCTACGACAATTAAATTAAGCCATAACCTATTTTTCTTCTTTTCCATAATTACATTCTTTCAAGAGGATTAATATCAATTAATCTTAAGCCTTCTTCTAAAACAATTTTAATAGCACTTAATAATTTTAAGTTTGTATTTCTTATAGTATCATTTTCACTATTTATTTTTTCTAAGCCATAGAATGTATTAAAATCACTAGCTAGATTTAATAAATACTTACAAATTACACTAGGAGCATTTTCTTCAATTGCTTTATCAATTATTAAACCAAATTCATCAATATCCTTGATTAGGGCGTAATAATGAGGTTTAATGAATAAGCTATAATCAAAATCCGATTCCATCTTACAACTATTTAAAATAGATTTAATTCTAACATCTGTATATTGCAAATATGGTCCTGTTTGACCTTCAAACTTAAGCATAGATTCTAAATTAAATTCATAATCTAAGCTTCTATGATTCTTTAGATCATTAAATATTACCGCACCTATACCTATTTTCTTTGAAACTTCTTCTTTATTTTCTAGGTTATGATTTTTATTATCTATTTGTTTATAAGCCATCTTAATAGCTTCATTTAATACATCAATTAAAGTAACTACTCTACCACTACGTGTACTCATCTTTTTGCCATCTTGAAGTACCAAACCAAAATTAACATGGATTATATCATCAGAATAATCATAGCCCATTTTCTTTATTACTTCTTTTAGTTGGTTAAAATGAAGCTTTTGTTCATTACCTACAACATAAAGTGCTTTTTTAAAGTTATATTCTTTCTTTCTATAGAATACCGCAGCTAGATCTCTAGTCATATATAGACTAGCACCATCTCTACGCTTAATTAGTGCTGGTGGCATATTCTCTCCTAAATCTACAATCATAGCACCATCATCTTCTTTTAATAAGCCTTTAGCTTCAAGTTCATCACTTACCGCATCCATCTTATCATTATAGAAGGCTTCACCGTTATATGAATCAAATTCAACATTAAGCATCTTGTATAGCTTCATAGCTTCTTTTATAGATTCATCTCTAAACCACTTCCAAAGCTTAAGGTATTCTTCATTACCTTCTTCAAGCTCTTTAAATACTTCTCTAGCTTCATCTTCTAATGAAGGGTCATTTTTAGCTTCATCATGGAATCTTACATATAGCTTAGCAAGTTCAGATAGTGAGTTTTCTTTAACACTATTATCATTACCCCACTTTTTATAAGCAACTATTACTTTTCCAAATTGGCTACCCCAATCTCCTAAATGGTTAATACCAACAACATTATAACCAGCCTTTTGATAGATTAGGCGTAGGGAAGCACCAATAATAGTACTTCTTAAATGTCCAATAGAAAATGGTTTAGCAATATTAGGAGATGAATAATCAATACAAATAGTTTGATTCTTTTTCTCTCCATTTGAATAACTACTACCCTTACTAATGATATTATCTAAAATATCTTTAGCAAGTTCTTCTTTAGAAATTACGATATTTATAAAGCCACCCATAACTTGGTAACTACTAATTATTTTTAAACCCTTAATAACTTCTACTATTTCATTTACACAATCATTAAGTGGTTTTCTAAGTGCCTTAACAACCACAAATGAAGGTATAGATAAATCACCTAATTCTTTTTTCTTAGGCTCTTCAATAACTATATTTAATTCTAAATTGTATTTATCCTTAAAATACTTTTCAATTAAATCTTTTAATTCGGTTTTGATATATTCTATCATTCTACCACTCCTCACTCTTTTTATTATATTATAATAAATAGTTATTTACAAGTTGAAAGCGGTCTATTCTTTTTATATTTAGAAAAATATAAAAAAATATTCTAATCGTTTTTAAACTTTAAAGCAAAATAAAAATCGCTATTTCTAGCGATTTTTTATTGACTAATCTTAGCTTCTTCACCTTTAGCTGGTCTATGGTAAGTATTATATAAACCATTTCTAAATGCTGTACAATTTCTTCCTTCATGTTTAGCATAATATAATTGTAAATCAGCATCTAAAATCCATTGGCTACTAGCACGCTTGAATGATGTTTCAAGGTTTAATCCAATACTAACAGTAAGCATTACCTCAGGATCTCCATTAATACCTTCATGGCTTATCTTAAGCTTTCCTATTTCTCTATGAACTTCTTTACATAATGTTAAAGCACTTGCTTCATCCATATGTTCAGCGATAATAACAAATTCTTCTCCACCATATCTATAAACAGTACCATTAAATTGTTGAGCAGCTAGACTAGCAGCTTGTGCTACTCTTCTTAAGCACTCATCACCTCTTAAATGTCCATAGAAATCATTATATTTTTTAAAGAAGTCTATATCTAACATTAAGAAAGCAACACCATCTAAAGTTTTTCTCCATTCATCTTCTTTTGATTCAATTAACATCTTCATAGCTAATCTATTAGATACTTGTGTTAATTCATCAGTTTCAGTTCTAAGCTTAAGCTCAGCATTTCTATCAGATAATATAATACTCTTCATTTTACTACGCATTGTTGTTGCTCTAGAATAGAATGATACAACAGCACCTAATATTATGAATATTAGATTATTAATTATCCATCCAGCATTTGATAGTTCATCAACTACTAGATTTTCTTGTTGAGAAACAACTGATGTATTATTTAAAACAATAACTCCAGGTATTATTACTGACAATGCTAGCATAACTAGACAAGTAATGTTAATACCTTTAGAATGCGATGGTAATACGGAAATCAATAAAACAATATAAATGATTGAAGAGTGCGTATTAACTATACCACCACTTCTAAGTATCTTAGCTGCAACAAATAAACAACAACCTAAAGTTAAGAAGAAATAGAATAATCCTATTGTTTTAGATTGGAGTCCTACCATCTGATCTTTTTGATTAGATAAGGTAAGTGTTACAATAACTAAAACTATAAAGCTTGCAGATAGTAATATGGTTTCACCTATTAATGCTAGTATATAATATTCACCAGTCATTTTATCAGGTGCAAAATTACCACTAACAGCATCATATACAACATAATAGAGCTGAGCAATAATAAATAAGAAGCATACTAATATTAATGTTTTAAATGTCGATTGAACATAGCTTTTAGTAGCACGCTCTAATTGATACTTTGTAAGTGTAGCATCAGGTAGTGATATACTAAATGCACTAACTAAGCTTTCTTTAATTACACTAAATAGTTTATTCATATTACCACCTCCATTTATTTGTAAACGCTTTACTATATACTTAATTATATAACATTATATCTAAAAAATAAACAATAAAATGCTTAATTAAAAGATTTTTTGATATTTTTAAACAAATATTTGTTTGCATTAACAAATTTATAGATATTGGCTTATTTTAGCGATATATTAGTATATTTTAAGTTGAGTAATAATAGCAATGAAACATATAATTATTTATTGCTATTTGCATAAAAATGGGCCAAAAATATGCAAATAATCAATAAAATAGGCAAATTATTTGCATAAAAATGATATAAAAATGTGCAAATAACTAAAAATAATATGCAAATAAAATAGCGAAGATTATTCTTCGCTATCCATCTTATGAGCATCAAATTTTTTACGTTCTACTGTATTTAAAATTCTTTTTCTCATTCTTATTGATTTAGGTGTTACTTCTAGTAGTTCATCACTATTTATATAGTCTAGGGCATATTCCAAAGTTATTAGTCTAGGACGTTTAAGTACTACTGTATTATCCTTTGTTGCACTACGAGTATTTGTTTGTTGCTTAGCTTTAACAACATTTACAGCTAGATCTAAGCCCTTATTAGCTTCACCAACAATCATACCCTCATATACATCAACACCTGGTTCAACAAACATAATACCTCTATCCTCTAAGCCACCTAGAGAGTAAGCTGTAGTTTTACCAGTTTCACTAGCAACTAATACTCCTTCTTTTCTTTCACCTATTTGAATACCTTCCATTTTTCTATATTCATAGAAAGTATGGTTAATAATACCATAACCTCTAGTCATAGTAAGAAAATCAGTCATAAAACCAATCATACCTCTACTTGGTACTAAATATCTTAATCTTACTTGATTGTGGAAGTTATTCATAGTATCCATTATACCTCCACGAGAACCTAGAGCCTCAATTACAGCTCCTACTGTATCTTCTGGAGTTTCTATCATAACTTCCTCAAAAGGCTCGTATTTAGCCCCATCTATTTCTTTTATGATAATCTCTGGTTTAGAAACCTGCATCTCATAGCCCTCACGGCGCATATTTTCAATTAATATTGATAAGTGTAGTTCTCCTCTACCACTAACTATAAAACTTTCTTCTGTGCCTATTCTCTTAACTTTTAAACTTACATCCTTTTGTGTTTCTTTATATAATCTATCTTCTATTTTTCTAACAGTTAAGAACTTTCCTTCTTTACCTGCAAATGGACTATTATTAACAGAGAAAGTCATTTGTAGAGTTGGTTCATCAATATGTAACATAGGTAGTGGATCACTAACTTCTATATTACATATAGTTTCTCCTACCATTATATCAGGAAGTCCTGCGATAGCAACTATATCACCATATTTAGCTTCTTCAATTTCAACTCTTTTTAAACCATAGAAGCCAAATAATTTTTGGATTCTAAAGTCTTTATAAGTATTATCCGCTCTAATACACCTAACCATCTCATTAACCTTAATATGGCCCTTTGTAATGCGTCCTATACCAATTCTACCTACATATTCATTATAATCAAGTAAAGCTACTTGAAGTTGCAAGTGTGAATCATCTTCTTTAGGAGATGGAATGTATTTAATTATTGTTTCAAATAGTGGATCCATGGAGTCTATTTGAGTAGAAATATCAGGATCTAAACTAGATGTTCCCTTAAGAGCACTAGCATAAACTATAGGGAAATCTAATTGTGAGTCATCAGCGCCTAGTTCAATAAATAATTCTAATACTTCATCAACTACTTCATTTATTCTAGCATTAGGTCTATCGACCTTATTAACGACTAAAATAGGAGTAATTTTAGCTTCTAATGCTTTCTTTAACACAAATCTTGTTTGAGGCATTGTACCTTCATATGCATCAACAACTAATAATACGCCATCAACCATATGCATAATACGTTCAACTTCTCCACCAAAATCCGCATGTCCTGGAGTATCTAAGATATTTATTTTATAATCCTTATAATCAATACCTGTAGCTTTAGCAAGTATTGTAATACCTCTTTCACGCTCTATATCATTAGAATCCATTACTCTATCAGTGATTTCAGTGTTTTCTCTAAAAGCACCACTCTTTCTTAAGAGTTGATCTACTAATGTTGTTTTACCATGGTCTACATGGGCTATAATAGCTATATTTCTTACATTCATAAATAACACTTCCTTCAAGTAAAAAAATGATGCAAGGCATCATTAATTTTTATAACTGAATATATGGTTTTTAGCAACCATTGTTAAACTTAATTCTAAATCTTTATAATCAGGGTTAGAGTAACAATCTATTACTTGATCTTCTTTAACTACCCATAAATCTTCTGTAGGCATTTTTTCAATACTAGTAGCTTCAGTATTTACCTTCTTTAATCTATCTCTTAAATAATCTTTTTGTTTATCACTAGTTTTTTTAGAATCAACAATGATTATTTTAGTGATTCCTAATTCTTTACCTAAATCATTCATTTTAATTACATCTAAAGCAAAGCTTGATGATGATGTATCACCATACATTACATATTGATATTTATCTTTCTTTAGTTGTTTCTTTAAATCACTAAATGAATAAGTCTTAAGAATATGATCTTCACCTACATCATAATACTTAACTTGTGCTTCTTCACCTTGTTGAGCTGTTGTATCTTTATATGATCCTTGGAACATCTTTCTAACTTTTTTCTTGTTAGATGGGATGATTAAGATAATCATAAGTATGATAGCAAGCAAAAATGCACCAAATGTAATATATGCAGGAAGTCCTAATTTAACTTTTTCATATTTCTTAGTTGCCATAATGTCAATCCCTTTCAAAATATCATTCCATAATATTTTATCATTATTATAAATAATAATCAATATATTTTTAAAAGTGATAAGCCCTTTCATATTATATATGAAGGGCTAATGTTTTAAATATAATTAATTTGTTGTAGTAGATGTATTAACTGGAGTAGTTGGATTTAAAGCAATATCATTATAGAATGTATATAATGTAATTTTTGTTTCAGTTCTTTTTTGAATTGTTCTATCTACTTTAAAATCAATATTTTCAATATAATAGAAATTCTCATGAGTGTAATCTGTTAAATAATCAATAAACTTAAGGATTGGCTTTTCCTCATCAGTAAGTGTGCCATTTAAAGTCATTTCAATTTTTACAGCTTTTACAGTTGAAACACTGCATTCAAATGGAACAGTTTCACCTTCAGTAATCTTACGTGTATTTAATGTGCTTTCAGTTAAACCAGATAATATTACAATTCTATCTAAGTCTAGCGATGTTGCTTGTCTATCAAAACTTACTGGTAGAGTTGCAATTAATTCACCAACATTTTCATAAGTGTCAGCTTTTCTATTAATTTGTCTTTTATATGTTTGAATTTGTTCTTTAACTAAAGCTAATTCCTTATCAATCTTCTTTTGTTTATTGTTTTGTTGTAATGTAAAAATAACTTTTACTACAGCAAAACATATAACAAGTGCAACAATTGTTCCTACAAGCCCAAATCTAAATAATCTCTTACCAAATACATTTCTTTTTCTTTTGTATTTGCCGGATTTTGAAATATTTTTTTCATCTTTATCTTTTGAAACTTTATTTCGTAGTTGTAGTGCCATCTACATACACCTCCCACTCAGTCTTTAAGTTAGTATCATCATATTTAATACCATTCTTTGGTATCCAATCTAAATCTAATAACTCTGCTCTATAACGGTAGTCAACTTGACTTTCAACTGTTCTATCAAATAATAGAGATAATGTAATAATATTTGTTGAAGTATCAACTTTAACACCATTAATTGTTACACCAGGAAGTTTCTTAGCATATATATCTTGAATATATCCCGAATACTTAGCAATTTCATCAGTTTTTGCTGATAACTCTTCATAAGCTTTGTTATAACTTATTTCCATTGGATCAGCGTTTTTCTTATCCATTTTATCAACTTGTTCTTTTAGTGCTGCTGCTTCAGCATTATTTGTTTGAACTGATTTATTAGTTGAATTATATTTGTTTTCTTTTTGTACATATTGTACATAGAATAAGAATGTGAATATAAAAATAAATATTGCGATAACTAGGAAGAAATCCATGATTTTATCTATTTTTTTACGTCTTTTAATTACGAAACTTATATATAAACCTCTCATAAATTAACCCTCCTATTGTTCATCTTCTTCATCAGCTGTTGTCTTATAGAAACTAGCTGCTAATGGAATATAACATCCTTTTGGAAGTAATCTCTTGTAGTATTGTGATTTTGTCCCTAAATCAAATACCTCAAATGGCATACCTAATGTTCTATTAGCCATTTCTTCTGATAATTCATCATCATCAATATTTGATAAGTTAAAACATACACAACTTCTAACTTGTTTCTTTCCTGCATTCTTATTATATCTATAATAGTTTGCGATTCTTGAAATGAAGTTATCTAATTTATCAATTACTTGCATCTTATCATCAGTTTCTAAATCTTCCATGATAAATAGTGTAGGATAGATATAACTGAAAATAGTTAGTGTGAAGAAGTTATCGTATAATGTAACTAGCATTAAACCATCAATTAAATCTCCTTCTTCATCTTCTATTTCATCTTCTCCATCTCCTTCAACGCCCTCTAAATCAGCTGTATAGTTCTTTTGTTCTGCTTCAGCTGTTTGAAGTTGACTAGATAATTGTACTTGAGCTAAGTTAGTTTTCTTAACTTCTTCGCCTTCATCTTCTGTATAGAATAATCTAAATAATGCAAGCATAGGAATTTCATAAGTAATATCCTTCATCTTTAACTTTTCAAATACATCTAAGTAATCATTAACCATCTTTTCATCCATGATAATTAATATTACAACTAATGTATCATCTGTAGCTGTTTTAATGAAGTGATTGAAGATTGGTGCTTCAAATGGGAAGTGAATAGTTTTTCCAACTTGAGATTTAATATATTCTTCAATTGTCTTGGTTTGAAGTTCACCTTTTTCAATTTCAATTTCTCTTAAAATTGCATTTTGTTCATTTAAAACCCATCTAACTGTTTTAGCTTCAATTCTAAATGAAGTATAAATAGATTCAATTTTTTCTACTAGTGTATTAGGATCTTTAATATATCCTCTTTCAATTACACCTTTAGGAAGTTTAACTTCACCATAGCTCTCAATTTCTGATTTTCCTGGTTTCTTTTCAATAAAACCAACTACGTTATCATTGATTGCGATGTTTAATTCTGTTGGAAATGCCATAATTCATCACCTTACCCTATATAAATTTTTCTAGTAATTCTACTAGTAATGGACTAGTAAATAAACTAATCACTGCACCTATAGATATATAATATACATATCTTATTTCTTTTTTGCACAACTTGATTACTAAGTATAATAAGCCTCCAAGCATTACTGCTAGAGAAACACCTACAAAACCAAGTGTCATTCCTAAAGCTACTGAATATAGCAAATATTTTTTTAAATCCCTATCAGTAATCATTAGGATTAAATTTAAAACTAACATCATTCCCATACCTAACATACTACTTAAGAATATATCTTTACCAGTAAATACTGATAAAACTAAAAGTATAGGAGCAAATACATATGTAACTTTTTTAAGCGTTACATGATGCTCATATTCACTTACTACTATTATCATCATTAGAGATACTGTAAGTAAATACATTACTAACCTAATTATTTTTTGATAGTTAAAATCAAATGTCCAATCACTTCTAATATATCCACATACAAGAAATGATAATACAAATGAAAGTCCTCCAAAAATTTCAATTAGTAAATATTTAATATGGATTGGTTCTTTGCAGAAATGACATTTGCCTCTATTTATTAACCAACCAAATATTGGCATTATGTCAATCCATCTAAGAGTATTATCACATTTTGGACAATGACTTCTTCTATTGATTGAAATATGATCTGCAGTTCTTATCCCTACTACATTGAAGAATGATGCGAATGTTGCGCCTATCATAAATAGGTATAATATCCACAATATCATAAATAATATTTGCATAATACCACCTAAAATAATTATACTATATATTTACAATATATACAATAATAAATTATTCCTATTTAAGCCATTATTTTCAAAAAATCATACATTTTAGTAATATTTTTTTAACTTCTTTAACAAAAAAGGTACATCTTTAGTTGAATTAATCGCTGTTATCGTTATCATGGGTATCATCGCTGGTATCGCTGTTCCAGTAACTATCGCAGTTATTAACAG
>JAEEGL013339987.1_pt1 | contig 16082 bp, 17 predicted proteins | sample 9134231 | NCBI WGS metagenome assembly JAEEGL01 (sample SAMN16246548, study PRJNA631951) | gut metagenome | biome: gut microbiome; feature: rumen; material: fiber-attached | host: Bos | place: Iran: Karaj | collected 2018-10
AAGCGCGGCAACGTCGGCCACGGAGGATCTTTCAAGGACTTTCACGACCGGAAGGTCTGCCGCAGGCTCCGGTACAGGCTCTGCCGCAGGCTCCGCTGCGGGCTTTTCTTTTCCTTTAAGGAAGTTCTCGACCTTTTTAACTACATCATCTTCTATGGAACTCATATGAGACTTTATGTCTATATGCAGATTTCTCAGTATCTCCATAACTTCACCGCTGCTTTTTTCCAGCGTCTTCGCAAGGTCATATACCCTGATCTTACTCATTGGCATCACTCCTGTCTTCACTCAATATCGATATTATCTTATCGGCAAAGCCGTTTCCGGCCGGAAGCGCCGCGGCCTGAGCCGAGGTCACGCCTATGCTTCTGCCCAAAAGCAGCCTGCCTGTATTTTCAAGTCTGCAGATCTTTGCCGCTCCGCGTTCCTCCGCGGCAGCAAATCTGCGCATAGCCGATGCTCCTGTCTCTTCCGTGACAAAGAGCACAAGTTTCTTTCCGCGGCGCAGCTCCTCTGTGATCTGATCCTGCCCGATCGAAAGAGCGCCAGCGGCTCTTGCCAGTCCCAGCATGGAAAGAGCCTTTTTCACCGCATCCGACGGTTCATTCATCAGCGGAGCACCTCTTCAGCAGTTCTTCAAAGAGCTCGTCCGGCGCTTCCATTTTCAGAGCGCGGGCAAAAGACTTCCTCTTTTTTGCCGCTTCTATGCATTCGCGCCTCGCGCAGACATAAGCTCCGCGGCCGTTGGCCTTGCCGGTAGGGTCGTAGCATACAGTCCCTTCCGGCGTTCTGACCACACGGAGAAGCTCCCGTTTAGGAGACTCCTCACCGCAGCCGACGCAGGTGCGCGGACGGCGTTTTTTTACCTTCTGCTCCGGACCGGTCTTAGGCATGCGGTCTATTTCTTCCTGTCCTTCTTACGCGGCTTTTCTGCAGGAAGATCGTCAAAAAGGCTGTCCGCGGCGGAGCTGCCGGATTCCGGTTCCGATATGTCCATGAAGAGATCCTTCATCGTAGGCAGCTTCTCTTCCTCCTTGACCTTGATATCTATCTTCCAGCCGGTCAGGCGCGCGGCAAGACGCACGTTCTGTCCGGCCTTGCCTATCGCAAGCGACAGCTGGTCGGGACGCACATAGACTGTGACCGAGCGGTCCTGGTCAAGGAGAGGCTCTATGCGGACTATCTTTGCCGGAGAAAGCGCGTTTGTTATATATTTCAGAGGATCGCTGTTGTATACGATTATATCTATCCTCTCTCCTATAAGCTCGTCGCTGATGGCCCTGATGCGCTGCCCCTGTTTCCCGACGCAGGCTCCGAGAGGCTCTACGTTCACATCGAGCGTGGATACGGCTATCTTAGCCCTGGTACCGGCTTCGCGGGCGATGTTGCGTATCTCGACTATGCCGTCTTTGATCTCGGGCACCTGGACCTCGAGCAGTCTGCGCAGAAGCCCCGGATGCGTGCGCGAGACGATTATGCGCGGCCCGCGCGTAGTCTGGCGGACGTCCAGCAGGTAGAACTTCTTCAGGCTTCCGGCGAGATATTTTTCACCAAGAATCTTTTCTTCCTTAGGCATGATAGCTTCAGTCTTGTCGTTGAGACGGACCAGTATCTGGTCGCCTTCGGCCTTAAAGACGGTCCCGGATATCACGTTGCCGATCTTATCGGCAAACTGCTCGTAGACCACCTGACGCTCAGCATCCTTAAGCTTCTGAATGATCACCTGACGCGCCGTCTGCGCCGCGATGCGCCCGAAATCCTCCGGGAAAACCTCGGTGCGGATGAAGTCGCCCGCGGCAACGTCGTTATAGCCGCGTGCCTTTGCTTCTTCAAGGGTAAGCTCTGCGTCAGGGTTATTTACCTCTTCTACGATCTCATAGACCTCATAAAGCGAAAATTCGCCGCTTTCGACATCTATATATACCTCGGTCTGATGATTGCCGCCTTTGAATTTCTTGTATGCGGAGACCATCGCCGATTCAAGGCTTGAGACTATTATCTCTTCAGAGAGGCCTTTTTCCTCTTCGATCTGCTTAAGGACCTTTTTAAAATCTGTTCCAAGCTTCATTTTTTCCGTTTTTCCCCTTTCGTGAATCAGTTTATTTTTTTATTTTTTCTTCTTCGGGAGCTTGCGGAAGGTTTTTTTCTGCCCCTTCTGCGGCGCGCATACAAGATGCGCACTCTTTATGTCTCCTAAAGGAATTTTCAGTTCTCGCCCGTCCGCGTTCAACAGCACCATATCGTCTTCGGTCACTCCTGCGATGACCCCCTCCGCCGAGCCTCCTTCCGGCAGCAGGCGCATACTCACGGCGCTTCCGGCAAAACGCCTGTAGTCTTCCGCGCAGAAAAGCGGCCTTTCGGCGCCGGGAGAACTTACCTCCAGCATATAATGCTCCGGCAGCATATCTTCTATTTCGTCCAGGTATGGACTCAGGCCGCGAGAAACGGTCTCGCAGTCGCCGGTGTCCACTCCGCCGGGCATTTCAAGAAAGACGCGCAGAACGTAAACGCCGGCCTCGGACACGAGCTCCGTCCCGGCACACTCATAACCCATTGCTTCGACACGCGCGCGCAGCTCGTTTTTCACCGCCCCGTACCGTTCTTTTTCCAAGAAAACCGCCTCCGGTAACAAAAGAAGAGTGGGCGGACCCACTCTTCCAGATGTTTTCTCTGAATTAGCATCTGAATTGTAACACAAAGCAAAAAAAAAGCAAACAAAACTGAAGAAGCGCCTCGCGGACAAACAGCGGTGCATTGACAACTTTTTGCAGTTAATGTTGACATATTTCCGCTGATCAATGCTAAAATAGTAAAAGACATCATCTTTGTTCATCTTTTTTATTTTTATACTTCATATTAATAGGGGGGTATCATTGTGAAGGAAAAGAAACAAATGTCACTGATAGCAAAGATAGGAATAGGTTTTATCATAGGGCTTGTTCTGGGCTTTATCATCGGCCCCATGGCTTCTGATACGCCGTTCATCTCAAAGGTCGTGCTGCCTGTGCTGCAGCTTATAGGAAACATCTTCCTGTCGCTGCTGAAGATGCTCATAGTGCCGCTCGTTTTCTCGAGCCTCGTGATGGGAGCGTCTTCGATAGGCGATCCCAAGGTGCTCGGCCGCATCGGTGTGAAAACAGTAGCCTTTTACCTCTGCACTACAGTCGTAGCCATAGCGATAGGGCTGCTGCTCGGCAATATAGTCCAGCCCGGCGTCGGCATGGCGATAGAGGGTGCGAAGGGCGCGGCGAAAGAATCTCAGACGGTATTCGAGGTCATTCTAAATATCTTCCCCGCCAACCCGCTCAGGGCGCTCGTCGACGGCATAATGCTCCAGGTCATCGTATTCGCGCTCTTCCTGGGCGTAGCGGCTACGCTTATCGGTGAAAAGGGCAAAGCTTTCCTCGAATTCAACCGCTCCCTCGCTGAAGTCATGTTCAAGGTAACCGCCATCGTAATGAAGACCGCGCCGCTTGGTATATTCGCGCTGATAGCGGTAACTGCGGCAAAATACGGCCCTGCGGTCCTTGCGCCGTTTGCCAAGGTCATATTCGCCATCTATCTCGGCTGCATACTGCAGATGATCATCGTCTACTCGGGACTCATCGCAGGCATAGTGCACAGGAGTCCGATATGGTTCTTCAAAGGCGTGCGTGAGGCGATGCTCGCGGCATTCGTTACCAGGACCAGCGCCGGGGTCCTGCCGATCTCGATGAACAACGTGCAGAAAAATCTGGGCGTCAGCGAGGATGTCTCTTCATTCGTGCTGCCGCTCGGAGCTACGATCAACATGGACGGCACCGCGATATACGAAGGCGTCTGCGCGCTCTTCATAGCTCAGGCTTTCGGAATGGATCTGAGCCTGAGCGCACAGCTGGGCATTCTCTTGACCGCTACGCTTGCTTCGATAGGCACGGCCGGCGTACCGGGAGCCGGGCTCATCATGCTCTCGATGGTGCTGCTCTCGGCGGGGCTGCCGGTAGAGGGCATGGCGCTCGTGGCAGGCATAGACGCAGTGCTGGATATGGCGAGGACCTGCGTCAACGTGACCGGAGACATGTGCGTCTCGGCTGTCATAGCAAAGACAGAAGGCGAAAAGCTCTGATAATCCCTGCGGGATGCGGCAAAAGTTATATATCACAAATAGCTTGCATTCCGCATAACATCGTGGTAATATATCCAAGCTGATCATTCAGCGGTTATTAAGCAGAGGCCGCCCCTCTCGCCTGCCGGCGCAGTTAGCTGTCAGGCTGACCGAACGAAAGGATATTTCAAAGGTCCGGGCTCACTCTGTGTGTCCGGGCTTTTTTTAAGCAGAAATTTTAGGAGGTGTAATGCCATAGCAAACACAAGGGAAGACGAACCCCGCGTCAATTCTGAGATAACTACTCCGGAGATTCTCCTGATCGACGAGATGAACACGAAGCGCGGAGTGGTAAAGATCCAGGAAGCGCTCAGAATGGCGGAGGCAGCAGAGCTTGATTTAGTTGAGGTCGCCCCGCAGGCGCAGCCGCCGGTCTGCCGCATAATGAATTACGGCAAGTACCGCTTCCAGCAGCAAAAGCGCGACAAGGAAGCTCATAAGAAGCAGAAGAATCAGGTCGTAAAAGAGATAAAAATGCGTCCGAAGATCGATCTGCACGACTATGACTTCAAGGTCAAGGCGATACAGACATTCCTGAAGGCCGGAAACCGCGTGAAGGTATCGGTCTTCTTCAGAGGACGCGAGATGGCTTTCCTCGACAGAGGGCGTGAAGTTCTGAGCAAAGTTTCCGACGCAGTGGCTGAATTCGGCAAGGTCGAAACGGAACCGCGCATGGAAGGCGCCTATATGAGGATAATGATAGCTCCGAACTCGGAGAGCCCTGTGAAGAAACAGCAGCCGCGCCAGAAAAAAGAAGCGGAAGCTCCGCAGGAACAGCCCAAGGCGCAGCAGCAGAAGACAAAGGTCAAGAAGAATTTTCTGCCGGACGCAGATCAGATATAAAAGCCCCGGTCTATGTCCCGGGCATGAAATGTCAGTTAGAGGAGGACAAATATATGCCTAAATTGAAATCACATTCAGCAACCAAGAAACGCTTCCATCTCACTGCCAGCGGCAAAGTATCTTTCAAAAAGAGCGGACGCGGACACCTTCTTTCTTCGAAAAACTCAAAGCGTCTCCGCACGCTGAGGAAAAAGGGCATCCTGCCGGCAGGCATAGAGCAGCATATAAAGAAGATGCTTCCCTACGCGTAGTGCGGGGAAAATCTCAAAGGAGTGAACTGTCATGAGAGTAAAAGGTTCAAGCGCCAGCCGCAGCAAGCAGAAAAAATTATATAAGATCACAAAGGGATTCTGGGGACGCAAGAAGAACGTATACCGCCGCGCACGCGAAGCTTACCTGCACGCGCTTACCAGCGCCTTCGCGGGACGCAAAAACAAGAAACGCGATTTCCGTAAGCTCTGGATAGTCCGCATAAACGCGGCCGCACGCGCAAACGGCATAGCCTACAGCGCCCTTATCAACGGGCTCAAGAAAGCTGATATCGTCATCAACCGCAAGATGCTTGCGGATCTTGCCGTCAACGACGCGCCCGCCTTTACGCAGCTTGTAGAAAAGGCCCGCGCAGCACTGTAAAAACAGCGGCGCTGCATTAACAGCCGAGTGTGAAATGCTTTGCTCTTTCATACCTCGTATAAAGTAGAAAAGGTCATTCTGACGGGCTTCCTGCTTATGATACTGGCAGGGGCCCTTCTGTTATGGTCTGTCAACAACTATATCTGCGGACTGCCGCTTTCGCCGCTGGACGCGCTATTCATGGCGACCTCCGGAGTCTGCGTGAACGGCCTGATAACCGTTGATATCTCCTCCGGCTTCGGCAGGGAGGCGCAGCTTGTCCTGCTGGCGCTGATACAGATCGGAGGGCTTGGTTTCATGACGGCTATGGTCATGCTCTCGGTGGTCTTAAGAAAACGTCTCGGTCTGAAGGACCAGATCTACCTTACCGGCGCGCTCGGGGTCGAGGGCCTTCATGGAGCGCGCAATCTTTTCTTTTCGGTGATATGCTTCACGGTGCTCTTTGAAGCGATAGGGGCCGTTGCTCTTTTCGCTGCTTTCGCAGTCTGCGGAGAAAGCCTCTCTGACTCCGCCTATCTTGCTTTTTTTCATTCAATAAGCGCTTTCTGCAACGCGGGCTTCTCCACATTCAACGGAAGTCTCAGAAATTATGCCTCCACGTTTTCCGTTACCGCCATTGTCATGCTGCTCGCGGTAATAGGAGGAATAGGTTTTCCGGTATGCTCGGAATGTCTGCATCGTATCAGGCGCGGCCCGTCATACAGGCTTTCCGTTTACTCAAAACTGGTGCTGATCATTTCCGGCGGACTGCTGGCTGCAGGCACGCTGCTTTTTGCACTCTCCGAGTGGAACTGCGCCTTTGCCGAATTCCCCGCACCGCTTAAGATCTGGAACGCACTCTTCGCTTCCGTGATCGCGCGCACCGCAGGCTTTGAGACTGTGCCTTCCGGAAGTCTGTCGGAAGCGGGAACGGCGATAATGATAATCTTCATGACGATAGGAGCGTCGCCCTGCTCAACAGGCGGAGGGGCAAAGACAACAACATTCGGAGTGCTTGCGATATCCGTATGGGACGAACTTCACGGAAGAGACACCCTGACCTTCATGAAACACACTATACCGGAACGTACGGAACGGCGCGCCATATCGCTGTTTGCGATCTATTTCTTCACTATCGTTGCCGCCGCGCTGCTACTTGGCGCAACAGAAAAAGGCTTTACTTTACGCGCGATAATTTTGGAAGCAGCCTCGGCTCTGACTACGGTAGGACTTACAGCAGGCATCACAGGCGAGCTCTCTGTTTTAGGCAAGATAATAATAATGATCCTTATGTTCTGGGGCAGGGTGGGCATCTACTCCTTTATCTCAACACTGATAAAGACAGACAATGATGCCAGAGTACGTTACCCGGAAACGCATATACCGGTAGGATAGGGGTGTGAACAGTGATAAACAGCAGCAGCAAGAAAAGGAGTTTTCTTGTCGTAGGGCTCGGGCGTTTCGGCTCCGCCCTGTGCGAAAAGCTTACAGGACTGGGGCAGTACGTCATAGGGGTCGATTCGATGCAGCAGCCGGTAAACGATCTTGCAGACAAGATAGCGGTCGCGGCGCAGCTTGACGTTACCGATGAAAACGCGCTGCGCAGTGTCGGCGCCGCAGAAGTCGATACTGCCGTAGTTACTATAGGCGAAGCTACGGAACAAAGCATTCTGTGTACGTCGATACTCGTAGAGATGGGGATCCCCTTCGTGATATCCCGCGCATCAAGCAGCCTTCACGCACGGGTGCTTGAGCGCGTAGGCGCCCACCGCGTGATATATCCGGAGCGTGATATGGGCTACAGCACAGGAGAAAAACTGGTCTTCCCGTGGTACTCGGCATTTACTCATATAGACGGAGGCGACTTCCTGCTCGGCAGCATAAGCCCGCTGCCTGAAATGATAGGGAAGAACCTCCTTGAACTTAATTTTTCACAAAAATACAAAGTTATTGTTATACTTATGGAGTATGGCGGGGCTCAGCATACGCCGGTCCCGACGCGCAGGTTTGAAAAAGGCGACAAGATATGGGTACTGGGGCACACAGCAGATATAAACCGTCTCGCCGCCGAATGCGATATCGCAGGCCTGTAAGGTTTAATAACGGAAATTATCGGATGCAGCGGCATGCGTCCGAGGGAGGCTGAATCAATGGACATAGAAGAAATGAGAAAGGCTGTTAAAGACAGCGACTTTCTCGAGCGCCTTGAAAAGATAAAGAGGTCCGGGCTGGAAAAGATAGCCGACAGCTCTCTGCCCGAACATCTGCAGCTGGTGCGCGCAAATCTCCTCGACAAAAAGGGAGAGCTTACCGAAATACTGAAAAACGTAGGCAGCGCGGCGCCCGAACTGCGCAAAACTCTTGGACAGGCTGCGAACGAAGTAAAACAGATACTAAGCGAAGCAGTGGAAAAACGCCATGAACAGCTGCTTGACACTGTATCCGCGTTCTCGGGAGAGGCTGATATAACCGTCCCCGGCATCGAGCCTTTTACCGGCGGGCTGCACCCTGTAACCCAGATGTGCTATGACCTTAACGACGCCTTTCTCTCTCTCGGCTTTGAAGTATTTTCTGAAGATGAGATAACAAGCGAACAATACGCTTTTGACAACCTTAACTTTGCTCCCGAGCATCCCGCGCGCGAAAGCATGGACACATACTGGCTCAAGGATCACGACTCAGGGCACGGTGCGGAACGCCTCTGCCTGCGTCCCCATCTTACCGGGGCTTCAGTCCGCTACCTTCGCGAGCACGGAGCGCCTGCCCGTTTCGTATATCCGGGGCGCGTCTACCGCAACGAGACCACTGATGCTCGCCACGAAAGAGCATTCTTCCAGTACGAAGCGCTTATAGTCGACAAAGATTTCTCCTTCGCCTCCGGCATGGTGCTGATAAAAACGATTCTTGAGAGAGTATTCGGACGCGAGATCGACGTTCGCATGCGCGTGGGTTTCTTCCCGTTCGTGGAGCCCGGCTTTGAGATAGATATGAAATGCCAGGTCTGCGGAGGCAAAGGCTGCAAGGTATGCAAGCACGTCGGATGGATAGAAGTAATGCCGGGCGGCACACCTCACCCGAATGTCTTAAGAGCGGCAAACCTCGACCCGGCTGTATGGTCAGGTTTCTACATCAACATAGGCCTTGACCGTCTCGTCATGATGCGCTACGGCGTAGACGACGTACGCCTCTTCCACAGCGCCGACCTTCGTTTCCTTAAGCAGTTCAAGTAGGGGGAAATATCATGAAGCTGTCATTGAACTGGATCAAAAAATACGTTGACCTGCCGGCAGACCTCACGATGGAGAAGCTGTCGTATGACCTTACGATGTCGACCGTAGAGGTAGAAGATGCAACAGACCTTGCCGCAAGCCTTTCAGGGCTCGTTGTCGGGCGCATACTGACGGTAGAGCAGCATCCGGACGCCGACAAGCTCCGCATATGCACCGTAGACACCGGCGACCCAGCGCCTTCGGTCATAGTCTGCGGAGGGGTAAATCTGGCCCCGGCACAGCTGGTAGCCGTCGCCAAACCCGGCGCAATGGTCAGATGGCACGGCGAAGGCGAGCCGGTCGAAATAAGGCCGGCAAAGCTGCGCGGCGTCATGAGCTACGGCATGATCTGCGCGTCAAGCGAGATAGGTCTTTCCGATCTCTTCCCCGCTTCACAGCACGCGGAGATAATGGATATAACGGCTCTGGACGCAAAGCCGGGGCAGCCTCTTGCGGAAGCGCTCGGGCTTGATGACGTGATACTTGAGATAGACAACAAGTCCATGACGAACCGCCCCGACCTTTGGGGGCACTACGGCATGGCACGCGAACTGGCGGCTATCTACGATATGGAACTCAAGCCGATAGAAAAAATGCCGCTGCCTGACGGCTGCGACGGGCTTGAAATAGAAATAGAGGCACCGGAACGCTGCCCGCGCTACTGCGCGCTGGTGATAAAAAACATCAAAAACATCCCCTCGCCCTTCGAGCTTCAGAGTATGCTCTGGCGCGTGGGCTCACGTCCGATAAACCTTCCGGTGGACATCACCAACTATCTGATGTTCGCTACAGGCGTGCCGACCCATGCCTTCGACATGAACCATGTGGGCGGCAAGATACGCGTCCGCTGCGCCGAGCCTGGCGAAAAGCTTGAGCTGCTGGACGGCACCATGCTTGATCTGACTTCAGAAGATCTTGTGATAGCAAACGCTGAAAAACCGATGGCTCTTGCCGGAATAATGGGAGGCAAACTGGACTCTATACTGCCGGAGACCACCGACATGATACTCGAAGTGGCAAACTTTGAAGCGCTGGGCATAAGAAAATCTTCACAGCGCCTTGAAGTCCGCACCGAAGGTTCCGCAAGGTGGGAAAAAGGCATCGACCCGCAGCGCTCTGATGACACTGTCGCAATGGCTGCAGGCATGATAAAGGAATTTTACCCGGAAGCGAACATAACAGGATATAAGGACGTTTACCCGCGTCCGCTCGAGCAGCAGAAGGTAAAGGTCAGTCTGGGCTTCCTGAGAAGACGCCTGGGTAAAGAGCTGTCGGCTGAAAGTGTCACCGCGATGCTGGCGCGCCTCGGCTTCACAACGGAGGTAGACGGCGACGAACTTACCGTGACCGCTCCTTCATGGCGCTCCACAGGAGATATATCCCTGCCCGACGACATACTGGAAGAAGTGGCAAGACTCATGGGCTATGAGAGCTTCGAGTTCACGCCGCCGCAGGTTATCCTTGACAAGCCGGTAAACCAGAAGGGCGTCCGTGCCGAGCGCGCGCTGCGCGAATATCTCGCATTCCGCTGCAACATGCAGGAGATCTTTACCTACCCGTGGATAAAAGACGAGTACATCAAAGCGGCGGGCGTCCCGGAAGAAGAAATGCTCTCGCTTTCCACTCCGCCGGCGCCTGATGAAGCTCATCTGCGTTCAAGCCTTGTCCCGGGAATAATGAAAGCAGTTTCCGACAACCTCCGCTTTACCGCAGAGTTCCGCATATTCGAGCTTACGCAGGTATTCTTCGACAGGAACTTCAAAAGCGTGCGCAAAACAAGCGAAGACGAGCTCCTGCCGGAAATGGCAAGACATCTGGCCGGGGCTTTCGTGGGCTCCGACGCAAGAGAGCTGTACCGCGCAGCGAAGGGCGTACTGGCCTACATGCACCGCGCGGCACAGATAGAGGCGGTCTCATTCGCACAGGTCAAAAAGCCCGCATGGGCTGATGAAAATCTGTGGGTGAACGTAACGGCCTCAAACGGCGAGGTGATAGGCGACCTTGCGCTCGTTTCTCAGAAAAGCGCAAAAGCGGCCGGCGTCAAACACAGCCTTGCGGTCATATTTGAGATAGACGTCGAGAAACTTTCCGTGCTCCCGTCGCGCCAGAACACATTCACCCACCTTCCTGAATATCCGCTTTCCTATTTCGACCTTTCGGTGATATTCAGCGACGCGGTAAAATGGGCCGATATAGAAGAGACTGCCAGAAAAACAGATCTCGTGACCGACGTCAGATTCATCGACGAATACCGCGGCAAACAGGTAGGCGAAGGCAAAAAGTCTGTGTCCTTCAGGGTATGGGTAGGCTCCGACAAAGGTACCCTCACATCGGAACAGATCGAGACCGTTTCAAAACAGGTCGTGAAGAAGATCGGCAAAAAATTCGGAGGAGACGTGCGCGGAGCATAACGTCAGGCTACTGCCGGCTCCGCTGAAAAAAGCATACAAACAATTCTGGAGGTGCTCTATAATGATCGAACAGTTTGAAAAAGTAAACGAAGCGCTGGACCGCCTTGAAAAGATACTTTCCGATACGAGAGCGGCCAAAGAGGCTCTTGAGAAAAAAGTTCTGGAGCTCAACGGCATAATAGAAGACAGGGATCTTGAGATCCTCCAGCTTCAGGAAGAGGCGGAAAAGTCCGCAGCCTCCACAAAAGCTGAAAAAGAAGAGATCAGCGGATGCCTTGAGGGGCTTCTCGGCCGCATGTACAGGCTGACATCGGAAGAGCAGCAGGAACAATAAAAGAAACCGCTTAAGACAATGGACGATATTCGCGAGATAAAGTCCCTGGGCGACGGCAGGTACACCTTCTGGATAGGGCGCGGGAAATACACCCTCTCTACAAAAATAGATTCCGCGCGCTTTCTGCGTATCGTGGAAACTGTCGGAGCCGTCGCGGACGCTTTCCCGCAGAATCTGGGGCAGGATGAGCGCCTTGTACTCTCGCTGCTTGCGCTGGGGAACAGAGTCGAAGAGCTGAACGAAAGGATAGCGGCTCTTAACGAAAAATTCGGCGGCTCTGACGGTACCGGACAGTGAGTCTGTTCGGATTCGGTTTCCTGGACATATTCTTCATCGTCCTGGCGCTCTACTTTATTGTGCGCGGGATGTTCCGCGGATTTCTTGGAGAGCTGATAACGCTGGCGGGCTTTGCCGCCTCCTTTTACCTTTCATTCCATTACTCCGGGGCTGTGGGGCACATCTTCTCCTCGGCCTCGGGGACTAATGTCTATGCGGCGCAGGCGGTCGCGGCGGTGCTTATATGGATCGCCGTTACGATGGCCGCGGCCGTTCTGCGCATGATCGCAAAAAAGATCGTGGGAGCAGCGCGGCTCGGCGCCGTCGACAAGCTGCTCGGGCTCTTCTCGGGCGTGATAAAGACCGTTGTTGTCGTCTACGTCGTTATAACTGCCGGCATCCTTCTTGCGCCTGTAATGAGCCCGACATGGATGTCAAAAAGCGACATCCTGCGCTACGCGGGCAGAGGCTGGCCGCAGATCCGTGAAACGTTCATAGACTTAAACATTCTTCCTGAAGGCACATCACTGCCTGACGGCACGCTGGAACAGATACTCCGCCCCTACCGCACCGGTTCCGAAGGGCCTGAAGGTTTTTCATCACAGCAGTCATAATAATACTCTGTAAACAACGAATACCGATATGTATATAGACCCTCCGGCATTCAAAAGCCTGGAAGTAACAAAAATCAAACAGATCATAGCCAAACGCTGCCGAAGCAGGACCGGAGAGGCGGTAGTAGAAAACACCCTCCCCGCCGCTGACGTTGGCGAGCTTAAGCGGCGCCAGACCCTTTTTGCCGAGATCGAAGATTACCGCGGACGAAAGGGCGAACTGCCGTGGATGAACAGCATCGCCCAGGTAACGCCTATGATCGAAGCCGCCGAGGAGACCGGTCTTCTTTCCGGCGAGGAGCTGGTAAAGATCCGTATGCTGCTGACGCTGGCCGGCAGAATGAAGGACTCTCTCTCCGCGGCCTGCGGAGAATATCAGAGCTTCTCTCTGCTGCTGCGGGGACTGCGTGATTTCTCGGCTGAATGCGGGATGTTGTCGGTGATAGACGACGAAGGGCATCTCTACGACTATGCCTCGGAAAAGCTGGCAAAACTCAGAGTACGCATGCGCGAGCTTAAAAACACGATACGCAGCCGTGCCCACGCGATACTGAACGATCCGCAGATATCCCTGATGCTGCAGGAAAGGGTGCTCACGCTGCGCAACGGGCGTCATGCCTTCCTTGTACGGCAGGATGCGCTCCCTCTCTTCCCCGGCGCGGTCGTAGACCGCTCAGGTTCCGGGAACAGCGTCTATATGGAGCCGCGGCAGCTGATGAACCTGAACGACGAATACAGCCGGCTCTACGGAGAAGAACTTCTTGAGGAAACACGCATATACCGGGAATTCACGGCAAAACTAAAAGAACGCAAAAGGGGCATATTCGATGCGGAAAACGTTCTCGGCACGATAGACCTTTTCTACGCGCTCTCTGAAACAGTGCGCATCGACAGATGGCGGCTGCCTCAGATCGAAGCCCGCACCGTTTTTTCCTTCGCAGGCGCGCGTCATCCGCTTTTAGGCAGCAGATCAGTCCCCATAGATATAAAATGCGGCGCCGACTTTCGCATTCTCGTGATAACGGGCCCCAACACCGGCGGCAAGACAGTCGCGCTGAAAACTGCAGGCATATGCGTTTACCTGGGCTGGCTCGGCTTTCCGATACCGGCCGGAGAGAACTCTGTCCTGGGCGATATCGGCGAGCTCTTCGCGGATATAGGCGACGAACAGAGCATAGAGCAGAACCTTTCCACATTCAGCGCTCATATCACTCACATTACACAGATACTGAATAAAGTAACTCCGCGATCGCTCGTGCTTCTTGACGAACTCGGAGCCGGCACCGACCCGGAGGAGGGCGCGGCCATCGGCATAGCGCTGCTCGACTGGCTCAGGGAACAGCGTTCCCTCGTTCTTGCCACCACGCATCATAACCCGATAAAACGCTATGCCCTGGCGACGGAAAAAGTCGAAACGGCAAGCGTGGAGTTCGACAGCAAAACTCTCTCCCCCACCTACAGGATACTGACCGGCATACCCGGGCGCAGCAATGCGCTCCTGATAGCCGAAAAGCTGGGGCTGCGGCGTTCTGTGATAAACAGGGCGAAAAAAGCGATGAGCAACCGCGAAGTATCGATGGAAGATCTTATCGGCGAACTGCATGAAAAACGCGCGGCGCTTGAACGCGAGACCGCCGCCGTCGAAGCTTCGCGCAGAAAGCTTGAAAAGCTGGAAAAAGATTACGAGGGAAGAGTAAAGGCTATCGAGGAAAAGAAAGACGCGCTTATCGCGAGCGCCGACAAAAAAGCTCTCTCAATAGTGCGCAACGCGGAAGACTCGGCGCGCGCACTTATAAAAAATATGACCGACGCAAAGGCCGAAGCCGACGCACGGCGCGAACTTGAAAAGAAGCGCAGCCATTTCCACAAGATCGAAAACAGCGCGGCAAAGCGCGAAGAGAAAAAAGAAAAGGCGCAGTCTGTAGCCGCGGCGGATCATGAGCTCGCGGCCGGCGACACGGTACAGATAATAGGAACGAACAAGAGCGCGTCAGTCGTCGAGGTGAGGGGCAAAAAGGCCCTTATACAGGCAGGAGCCGCTCAGATAGAAGTGCCTCTGACAAAGCTTAAATTCTCTCAGACCCCGGTACAAAGCGTTCAGCCGCAGCAGCTCAGGGTAAAGATATCACGCCCGACGGGCGTCCCGTCTTCAATAATGGTGCGCGGCATGACGATAGACGAGGCGATGCCGATGGTAGAGCAGTACCTCGACCGCGCCTACTGCGCAGGCTATGATACAGTCACTGTGATACACGGGCGCGGGGAGGGCATACTGCGCCGTGAGGTGCAGGATCTGTGCAAGCGTCTTCCCTATGTTGCGGAACACAATCTCGGCGGTCCGCACGAAGGCGGCTACGGGGTAACGGTCGTTAAATTTAAACGGTAATAACGCCGCTTTGCCTGCCTGCCGCTCACTCGGCCGCACCGGTCCCCGCGACCCTGCGGGAGATCTCCGCGGCGGCTGCCGCTTTTATAATGTCGCCGGGGAATGTGGTAAAAAAGCCGATCGACAGTACCTTCATCAAGGCGGCGCCTCCGCCCCAGATGTTAAGCACAGCATAAAGATAGGCAACTCCTACAGCATATGTCGCCGCAACGCCGGCTATCGCCGCTGCAAAAAGCATCAGGCGCGTCGGTCTGCCGTATCTTGCCGCAAAAAAGTCTTTCAAAGCACCGCTTATATAAGCACAGAGCACAAAACCTATGATATAGCCGAACGAAGGAGCAAACAGCGCTGCCGGTCCGCACACCGAAGTAAAGACCGGAATGCCGGCAAGTCCCATAAGCATATAAAGCAGCTGGGAAAGAGCACCGCATTTCTTTCCGAGAACAAGCCCCGCCAGCATCGCAAACATCGTCTGCAGCGTAAAAGGAATGACAGGGACCGGAATAGTCAGCCTTGTGCCTATTGCCGTCATTACCGCAAATAATGAGATCTGAATCATCGTTTTTATCTTCATGGCAAACAATGATAACAGTACAAAACAGTTATGTCAACCTATAAATTTATATAGGTTGACATAACTTTGTAAGGCGTTTTTATGCAGTATGGTGTTACGGCAGCGGGCCGTCCCAGAATCTCGGAATGCCCAGCGTGTATCCTACAGTAAATCCTCCGTCGTCGTCATATACGAAAATCAGCCTGCCGTGTACTCTGTTGGTCGGAATCGAAAGCGCCGCGCCTACTTCCCATCTGCTGCCGGATCTGCTCCAGTTGCGGAATGTCTGCCCGTAGTTGCCGAATATCTCCAGATTCACGCCGCCCCACCAGGTGCGCATAAAGGCTCGTTCAAGCCCCAGATGCAGCCAGTATGCCTGATCGCCGATGAGCGGGTGCTGGCCCAGACTGTAAAGCTCATCCTGGATACCGAGCATTGCGGCATATGCGAGAGAATCGGCGTCACCGGTCTTTAACCCTCCGCCAAAGATCACCCTGGTGCCGCTGCCCTTGAAGAGCGGCAGATATGCACGGAAGCGTGTATTTGAGACAAGAGTCTCGCCGACAGGGTACCACATCTCGCTCCTTACGGCGAGCCCCTTTGACGGCAGTATCGGGTCGTCGAGCGTATCAAAAGTGAA
>JAEEGL015286411.1_pt1 | contig 16082 bp, 14 predicted proteins | sample 9134231 | NCBI WGS metagenome assembly JAEEGL01 (sample SAMN16246548, study PRJNA631951) | gut metagenome | biome: gut microbiome; feature: rumen; material: fiber-attached | host: Bos | place: Iran: Karaj | collected 2018-10
TACCTATAATACCTAAATTAGTACCATTAACATTAATTGCAGCACTTACACCAGGATGTAATTCTTTTGGTATAAATTCATTTTTAAGTAAACTATATCTTCCTTCATAACCTAAGAAATATAATAATTCTTCTAAAATACCTTTAACATAATAAAAATCAACTTTTATATTTGGTACATCTATTACATAATCGCCTGATAATAAAATCCCTAATTTTAAATCTTCTTTATATTCATTATTTTCCTTATAGAAACTCTTACCTATTTCAAATATTGATATATTTGAATTATTACGAGCTTTATTATAATTGTATATTTCATTTAAAGAATAAAGTAAACTATATCTTAAAGTATTTCTATCTTCACTCATAGGATCATTTAAAGAAATCGATTCAAATGATTCTGTTGTAAACATATTAACTTTATCTTTAGGTATCAATGTATAACTCATAGTTTCATTTAAACCTAGATCAGCTAGTTTATGTTTAATTTGTCTTAAGGTTTTATCATATTTACCAGGTATAACATTTAGTGTTGGTAATTTACTTACGATATTATCCATACCATATATTCTACCTATTTCTTCAATTAAATCTTCAACAATATTAACATCCATTCTACGAGTTGGTACTGTTACTGTTAATGATTCATTATTATCTTTAACTTTAAAATCTAATCTATTTAAAATATCAATAACATCTTTTTTATCAATACTAATTCCTAATACTCTAGTTATCTTATCTAATGAAATATCTATAACTTTATCATCCATATTAGTATTGTTATACTCAACTAATCCACCAACTATAGTTGCATTAGCATATTTTTCAAGTAAATTACAACTTCTTTCAATAGCCATATAAGTTCTTTTAGGATCTAATCCTTTTTCAAATCTATTAGAAGCTTCACTTCTTAAAATTCTTTTACTTGTTTTTCTAACTTTTACAGCATCAAATATAGCTGATTCAATTATTATATTTTTAGTATCTTCTTCTACTTCAGTTGATAAGCCTCCCATAACACCGGCTAAACCAACTGCTTTTTCTTTATCAGAAATTACTATATCTTCTTCACTTAATACTCTTTCTTGATTATCTAATGTTGTTAATTTTTCATTATTATTAGCATTTCTAACTATTAAAGTATCACCTAATCTATCTGCATCATAATAGTGTAATGGTTGACCTAATTCTAACATTACATAGTTTGAAATATCTACTACATTATTTATTGGTCTAATACCAGACGCTATTAATCTTGATTTAATAAATTCAGGGCTTTCTTTTATTTCAACATTTATAGCTTTTTTAGCTAAGAATAAAGAACAATCTTTTGTATTAACTTCTACTTTAAATACCTTATTTATATCATCTTTATTAGAATTGTATTTTAAATCAACATCTTTAACTTTCTTATTATAAATAGCACCTAATTCATAAGCCATACCAAGTATACTTAATAAATCTCCTCTATTTGATGTTAACTCAAAATCAATTACTTCATCATCTAATTCCATTACTTTAATTGGATCAATTCCTACTTCTGTATCAAGAGGTAATTCATGTATTCCTGTTTTATCTTTTTCGACTAAGAATTTTGAATCTAAACCTAATTCTTGTTTACTACAAATCATACCATTAGATATTTGACCTCTTATAACACCTTTTTTTATTTCACCACCAGGTAATTTAGCTCCATCTAAAGCAACTATAACTTTTATTCCTTTTCTAACATTAGGAGCGCCACATACTATATCAAGTACTTCACTTCCTATATTTACTTTACAACAGTGCAAATGATCTGAATCAGGATGATCTATACAATCTATAACTTCACCTGTTATAAGTTTTGTACAATTAATTAACTTAGAAGCAGAATCATATTCATTTCCAACATTTGTCATAGCTTCAGCTATTTCTGAAATAGATAATTTTTCATCTAAATCAATATAGTCACTTACAAATTTTCTACTTAATTTCATTAATCTTCATCCTTTCTATCAATTTGTTCAATAAATCTAATATCATTACCATATATTGTTCTTATATCTGGAATACCATATTTAAACATAGCCATACGATCTATTCCTGTTCCAAAAGCAAAACCTTGATATTTTTTTGAATCATATCCACACATTTCTAAAACATTAGGATGAACCATACCTGCTCCAAGTACTTCTATCCAACCAGTTTGTTTACATAAACTACATCCTTTTCCACCACATTTAAAACAAGTAACATCTACTTCTACACTTGGTTCAGTAAATGGGAAATAAGATGGTCTAAATCTAACTTGTGTTTTTTCACCTAATATTTTTTTCATCATTATTTCTAAAGTACCTTTTAAATCAGCCATAGAAACATTTTCATCAATTACTAAACCTTCTATTTGCATAAATTGATGCGAATGAGTAGCATCTTCATCTCTTCTATAAACTTTACCTGGACATACTATTCTAATAGGTCCTTTTTCTACATTTTCTTCCATAGCATGTACTTGTGCGGTAGAAGTTTGACTACGAAGTAAATAGTTTTCTACTTCATTTTCTAAATAGAAAGTATCTTGTGCATCTCTAGCTGGATGACCTTTTGGTAAATTTAATTTTTGGAAACAATTTTCATCGCTTTCAACTTCTGGTCCACCATATACTGTATATCCCATAGAAACGAATAAGTCTTCTAATTCTTCTGTAATTCTAGTCATTGGATGAAGTGATCCTCTTTTAATTTTTTTAGATGGTAAAGTTATATCTATTACTTCTTTATTTAATTTTTCATTTAAAAGATTTTCTTTTACTTCACTTTCTTTATTAGTTATTAAATCTGTAACATAATTTCTAATCTCATTTATTTTAATACCAACTTCTTTTTTTAATTCATTTGGTACATCTTTCATTGATTTAGATAATTCTGTTACTAAACCTTCTTTACCTAAATATTTAGATTTTAATTCATTTAATTGTTGAATTGCTTTAATTTCAACAATTTCTTTATCAATGTTTTCTCTTATGTTTTTTAAATTTTCTTCCATATTATCCTCCTTATATTAAAAAAATCACATCCTAATAAGGACGTGATTTACGTGGTACCACCTTAATTTACTATCAAACAATAGTCTTGAAACTATAACGCGTTACCGATATATGTTTTCTCATATACAGCTAAAAGGACGAATTCACTATACTTTTTGTATTAGTTTCCACCAACCACTAACTCTCTATTACTATTATATAGTTACTACTTCCTCATCAAAGCATTTAATGATTTAATTATATCACAATTTTTTTTAATTTCAATAGTTTTATTTATTTTCTATAAATATAAATCTTTCTTTACCATTCATATCTTTTTCAATAGAAATATTTACATTTTTTAGATAATTGTTAACTATATTTTTTATTTCATTACCTTGTAAATAACCTATTTCAAAAGCAATTATAAATTTATCTTTTAAATTATTTTTTATATTTTTTAATATTCTTTCATAACAATCTAATCCATTATTAGTAGCATATAAAGCTAATTTAGGTTCATTATTTTTAACAATATCCATTATTTCTTCATCATAACTAATATATGGTGGATTAGATATTATAACATCATATTTTTTATTTATGTTTTCTAAGAAATCATTTTTAATAAAATTTATATCAACTTTATTTTTTAATGCATTATTTTTAGCAACTATTAAAGCTTCATCACTAATATCAATAGCATCACAATTAGAATCTATTTTCTTTTTTAAAGTTATAATTATACAGCCAGAACCTGTTCCTAAATCTAATATATCAATTTTATTATTAAATTTGTTTTTAATTCTTTCTATTGTTTTAGAAACTAATTCTTCTGTTTCAAATCTAGGTATTAAAACACTATCATTAACATCTATGATATTACCATAAAAATCAACGTTTCCAACTATATATTGTACAGGTATACCTTTTTCTAATTTTTTAATTCCTTCTTCTAATTTTGATGGATCTAAATATTTTTTTAAATACTCTAAATCAGTCATTATTCTCCTCTTAATTTACGAGCTTGATCTTCAGTAATTAAAGCTTCAATTATTTTATCTAAATCACCTTGCATTACTCTATCTAATGTATTTAAAGTAAAACCTATTCTATGATCTGTAACTCTATTTTGTGGATAATTATATGTTCTTATTTTTTCAGATCTATCTCCAGTACCTATTTTACTTTTTCTTTCTTGACCTAATTCTTTTTCTTGTTCTTCTAATTTTAAATTATATAATCTTGTTTGTAATATTTTAATAGCTTTTTCTTTATTTTTAATTTGACTTCTTTCTGTTTGTGAATAAACAATTATACCAGTAGGTATATGTGTTAATCTAACAGCTGAATCTGTTGTATTAACTCCTTGTCCACCACAACCTGAACTTCTTGTAATATCTATTCTTACTTCATTCATATCTAATTGATAATCAAATTCTTCTGCTTCAGGCATTACAAGTACAGTAGCAGTAGATGTATGAACTCTACCTTGTGTTTCTGTAGCTGGTACTCTTTGAACTCTATGAGCTCCTGATTCATATTTCATTTTAGAATAAACATTATTTCCTTTAATCATGAAGCTTATTAAAGCATATCCACCAGCTTCACCTGGTGATTCTTCCATAACTTCAATAGTCCAACCTTCTTTTGCTGCATAATATTTATACATATCAAATAAGTCACCAGCAAAGATATTTCCTTCATCTCCACCAGCAGCTCCTCTTATTTCAACGATAACATTTTTCATATCGTTAGGATCTTTTGGTAATAAAAGTATTTCAAATCTTGAATCAAATTCTTCCTTTTGTTTTTCTAATTCATTTAATTCTTCTTTAGCTATTTCACCTAATTCAGGATCATGAATCATTTCTTTAGAATCCTCTATACCTTGTAATATTTTTTTATATTCTTGATATACTTCATATACTTCTTCTAATGATGCTCTTTCAATACTTAATTCTTTTGTTTTTTTAACATCTTTAAGTACTTCTTCTTTCATTAATTCATTTTCTATTTCTTTATATCTAACTTCTATATTATTTAATCTTTCGATCATAAAATCACCTTTCTAAATTATACTATATTTATATAATAATATCAATCAAAAAAAGATTTATACAAATCTTATTTTAAAACTAATGATTTTGATTCTTCATTAACTTCTTTATTAACAAATGCTAAAAACCAGTCATTAGCATATAAATTAATACTTTTCATTATATTTTCATCATAAGTTTCAACTGCTTTTAATACAGCATATTCTTTATAATAATCTAAATCAGTTATATTTTCAAACTTTTCTTTTCTTATTCTACAAGTTAAATCTAATGTTTTCATTAAATAACTTTCTATTATTTTATAAAATTCATTATCATTTTTAGCTTTATTAACCATCCATTTATCAATATCATTGATTATATTTTGTTTAATAAATAACTCCTCATTCAATCTGGAGATTGGATCATATGAATATTTTTTTAATGATTTATAAGCAATATCAGTAAAAATATTTAAGTATTTTTTATCATTTAAATTATATTTATTTAAACAAGTATTTATTGCATATTTCATTATTTCTTTTATTTCTTCTTTATTTTTCATATCATCATCCCTTTTTTTGTGTCATTTATTCTAACATAAATAATATTAAATGTAAAGAAAAAGAAGAAACTACTTCTTTATTTTTTGTTTTGGAGTTTCTTCTATATCATCTTCAAAATCATCATCGTCATAATAACCATCTTCTTCATAATATTCATCGTCGTCATAGTATTTATCATCAAATATATCTTCATCATCTTCAATTTCTTCTTCTATATTAACTTCTTGATTAAAATATTTTTTCATAATCTCTTCAATTACATGTTTTTGGTTTTCAAAACAAGCATAACCTGCTTTCCCTTTCATAGAATTATTAAAAAATATCAATAAAACATTACTAATTTCAAGTGGTAAATCATTAAAAATACTTATTGTTTTTTTATAATTATTTATATATTCTTCTTCACTTTTATCACGTTCAGGTTCTCCAAAAATACTATTTAATAATTTTTCTTCAATTGTTTTAAAAGGTATCTTAAAAGGTATATCTAATTTTTTACAACAATTTGCGACTAAATGATATTGATTAGTTGGATTTTCATATACTGATTTTTCTTCATTATTTTCATTAAATTTCCATCCAGAAGTAATAGCTATACCTGTTGCTTCTAATGCACATAAATCATATGATTTACCTGATTTAACTTGAACTTTTCTAACATTGTTTAATAACTCTAACATTGTTTCACCAGGTATCTCATTATTCCATTTTTCTTCAAAAATTTTTTTTCTTTCTTCTATTAATTTTTTTACTATTTTATTAAGTTCTTTTCCATTATATTTATTTCTTAAAAATGAATATGTTATCGATTTGCTTCTACAACCCTTTAATAATCTTTTGATAAACTTTTCTTCTTTTTCTAAATATTGATAGCACAAATCATATTTCATTTGAGCATCTGTAAAAATCCCATCATAACAAAGCTTCAACCAATTATTGATATCATTGTAATCTTTTATATTTGATTTTTTTTCTATATAATATGTAAAATTGTTATAAAATTTATCAAACTTATAATCAAAACTTATCATTTCATCATCTTCTTTTATAAAATGATTATATGTTTTAGCAAAATTAACATATCTTTGTAAATAATTAATTTCTCCATCATATTTTTTACAATCCCATGTTGAATCAAAATAATATACACCATCAATATTATATTTTTCATCTTTAACATAAACACAACTTCTTACATGATCATTAACATAATATTCAGTACATGGGATATTTAAGTAAGTTAAAATTGAATTAAAATAATTTGTAAATCCCATGCATACCATATTATCTCTTTTTAGTACTTCAGCAAGATCTCTTGGTTTTGATGTTTCTTTCTCTTCTTTTCCACCATAAACATTATCTTTAACCATATCATATGCATACATAATTGATTCCATAGGTGATAATTTATTTTTCTTTATTAATTTAGAAATTGATTTAATTTTTTTCATTGTTTCAATAGCTAAATCAATTTGAACTGGAGCATTATTATATTCAAGTTTTATATAAACATTATTAATATTTAATTGCTTTCTTATTTTTAATAAAAAATCATATTCTTTTATTCCAAATTTATGATAATCAATAAATATTTTTTTAGAACCTAATATAGGAGTTTTATTTACAAAATCTAAATATCCATCATAATAAGGAATAAATATATCCCCTTCTATACTATTAATTAGAGCCTTCAATTTATCATCATTTAATCTTTTTAAATAATCCAAATTAACATGTAAATTATTATTTTCAACATATATTTTTTCATTATCATCAAATAAAATTATTAGTTTTTTCATATTAATACCCCTTTTTAATAGAAAATATTATATTACTTTTTAAAAAAAAATCAAATTACAAAAAAAAGAAGATTACTCTTCTTCACTATCTAAATCATTTTCAGAGATAATTGATAAATCATCGTCATCATCATCTAAATCATCATCGATGTTATCTGAATCAATATCATCTTCAATTTCTTCTTCCTCTTCTTCTTCCTCTTCTTCCTCTTCTTCAATTTCTTCATCATCTTCAATTTCCATTTTAACAATGTTGTTTTCTCTTAAATCCCATTCAGAAGAATCTAAGAATAAGAATCTTTTATCTGTAGTAAGTGATGTATAAAAATCACCTATTTTTTCACTATATTCTTCATCTGTATATTCTAATAAATCACATATCTTTTTGAATATGCTAGGTGTATTCATTGGTTTTTTATTTTCTTTTAATATGATATAACTTAAATCAGCATATGACATCTGTTCAAGTTCAGTTTTACTCATATCCTTTAATTTCATAATAAGCCTCCTCAACATAGCCATAATAATAATACCATATTATTTATGTATGTCAATACTTTTCATAATATTTTTTTATTACATAACTTTTGGTATCTCTATACCTAATAAATATAACATAGTTTTTATAACATTATTTGTTAAAGATAAAACAGTAATGAAATCATTTTTCATTGTTTCATCTTCTAGCCCATTTATATGATTTGTTTGATAAAAAACATTACTATCTACACATAAATTATAAACATAATCAGCAATAAAATGTGGCATCCTTGTATTATATGCTTGTAATAAAGAATCTTTCATATTTAAAATAGATAATCTTAAATTTCTATCAGCTTCATTATAAATATTATCTGTTAATTTATTATTATTATTTTCTATAATTTTATTTATTCTTAAATATGTATATAAAATATATGGTCCAGTTTTACCAGAAACATCTGAGAATTTATTTAAGTCAAATATATAATCTTTTTCTCTTGAATTCATTAAATCTGCAAATTTTAATATAGCATTTATAATTTTATTAACATCTTCTATATCCATATCTTTATTAGTTTCTTTTTTACTAATAAAAATATTTCTAGCATCTTCAAATAAATTTTCTAATTTAGGATTATCCCCATTTCTTGTTTTATAAGGTTTACCATCTAAACCATTAACAGTACCATAAGCTAAGTGTTCTAAAGAATTTTTAGGCATAATTCCAGCTTTAGAACAAGCTCTAAATACTTGTTCAAAATGAAGTGATTGTCTATTATCAACTACATATAATATATGATCTGGATTAAAATCTTTCTTTCTTTGAAGAATAGTTGCTAGATCTGTTGAAGCATATAAATAAGCACCAACACTATTTTTAAATAAAAGTGGTGGGATTTCTTTTTTATCTGTTTCTTCAGTAACATCTACAATTAAAGCACCTTCACTTTTTCTTAATAAATTTTTTTCTTCAAATATTTTAGATAATTCATCTAAATAATTATATGAATCACTTTCACCATACCAATAATCAAAATTAGCACCTAAAAAATCATAGTTTTTCTTAATATCTTCTTTAGATACTTCTAATATTTTTTTCCATAATTTTCTATATTCTGGATTACCATCTTGTAAATCTTTAGTTATATTAGCACATTTTTCTTTTAAAACTTCATCTTCTTTTATTAATTTACTCATTCTAGGATATGCTTCATCTAAATATTTAATATCAATTTCATCAATACTCTTTCCATCGTTTATAATTGCATAAATAACTTCACCTATTTGTAAACCAAAATCACCTAAATGAACATCACTTATAACATTATGACCTAAAAATTTTAAAATTCTTGATATACTTTCTCCTACTAATATAGTTCTCATATGCCCAACATGAAGTGGTTTAGCTACATTAGCGCCTCCAAAATCCATAACAAAAGTTTCTTTTTTACTTTTATCAATTCCATAAGTAATATCATTAATCATATTTCTTAGACATTCATTTATTAATTTATCACTTACAGTTATATTAATAAATCCAGGTTTAACTAATTCAATTTTTTTTAAATATTCATTTGAAGTACCATTTATATAATTAACTACTTCTTCTCCTATTTCAATTGGATTTTTATGATATTCTTTAGTTAATTTAAATACATCATCACATTGATAATCACATAAATCAGGTCTATTAGATTTAATAACTCTAACACTTTCAACATTGTAATTACAACTATTAAATGCATCTTTTAGAATTTGTTCTAATTTTTCTATCATTTTACCACCTTATTCTATAGTTATATTCATTTACCTCATCCATATATATTATATAATCTATTTCGATATAATTCTTACCTTTATCTAAATTATTTATTTTTATGTCAAAATCAAAACTAAAATTATTTAAAATATAAATACCTTTTTCATTATTAAAATCTAGTTTAATATTATATTCGTTATTTTTTCTTTCTATTAAATTATTTTTAATATCAATAATATTTAATATATCATTATCATAAAACTTTAAAATATCATCATCTTTTATAGCTTTAGTATTTATATTATAAGTTTCATTTGTAGTTTTATTTAATAGTTTTGATTCAATATTTATTTTAGACATAACTTCTCCTAATAACTGATTGTAATTATAACACATCTTTTATTAAAATGCACTTATATTTTAATAATTTTTTCAAATAATAATATAGAGATGATTAAATGAAAAAAATATTTAAAATTATAATTATAATAAACAGTGTTATTATTTTATCATATTTTGGATTATATCTAATTGCATTTTTTACCCCAAAACTACCTATTAGAGATACAAGTAGTTATCATTTCTATGATATAAATAATAACTTATATCCTAATAACAATGATGAATGGATTAAAATAAATGACATAAGTAAATACTTAATAAATGCGACTATATCTATAGAAGATAAAAAATTTTATAATCATATAGGTTTTGATTATTTAAGAATATTAAAAGCTATTTATACTAATATAACAAGTAAAAACACACTAGAAGGAGCTTCTACTATAACTCAACAATATGCGAAGAACTTATATTTAAATTTTGATAAAACATTTAAAAGAAAAATAAATGAAGCATGGTTAACTATAAGATTAGAAGTTCAATATACTAAAGATGAAATACTAGAAGGATATTTAAATACTATTAATTATGGTGGTGTATTTGGAATTGAAAATGCTAGTAAATATTATTTTGGTAAAAGTTCTAAAGATTTAAATTTAGCAGAAGCATCTATGTTAGCGGGTATACCAAAATCCCCAAATAATTACTCACCTACTAAAAATATTGAAAACGCTAAAAAAAGGCAAAAAATTGTCTTAAAATCAATGTTAGATAATAAATATATTACAAATGAAGAATATAATGAAGCACTAAATACAGATTTAACTTATATAGGTTCACTTAATAATAATACATCTAATACTATTATGTATTATCAACAAGCTGTATTAGAAGAACTTAAAAGTTTAAAACAAATACCTGAATCATTCTTATCAACAGGTGGTTTAAAAATATATACAAACTTAGATTTAAACGCTCAAAATGCATTAGAAAAAAGTATAAATAATTATTACAATGATAATTCACCAGAAATAGCTGGAATAATGATTAATCCTAATAATGGTAATGTAATTGCTTTAGTAGGTGGCAAAAATTATAAACAAAGCCAATTTAATAGGGCTATTAATTCTAAAAGAGCTATCGGTTCAACTATTAAACCATTTTTATATTATTCAGCATTAGAAAATGGTTTCACACCTTCAACAACATTTACAAGTGAAGAAACTACATTTACATTTTCAGATGGAGAACTTTATTCCCCTTCTAATTTTAATGATAAATATCCAAATAAAGATATAAGTTTAGTATCTGCGATTGCCTATTCAGATAATATATATGCAGTTAAAACTCATTTATTTTTAGGAGAAGATAATCTAGTTAATATTGCAAATAGAGTTGGTATTAATGAGGAATTAAAACCTATCCCTTCCCTAGCTTTAGGAAGTATTGGTATGAGTTTATTAGATTTATCTCAAGGTTATACAACTTTAGCTAGTGAAGGTGTTAAAAAAGATCTTCATTTTATTAATAAAGTTGAAGATATAAATGGTAAAGTATTATATGAATCAAAAGAAAAAAATGAACTAGTTTTAAATCCTAGTCTTGTCTATATTTTAAATGAAATGTTAACATCAACATATAATTCATCATTTATAGATTATTCATACCCTACTTGTTATCCTATTGCTTCTAAATTAACTAAAAAGTATTCTATTAAATCAGGCTCGACAGATGTGGATAATTTAGTTATAGGATACAATAAAAATATCTTATTAAGTTTATGGAGTGGATATGATAATAATGAAAATGTACCATCTAATAATAGTTATAATTTAAAACAAGTTTGGGCAGATACTATATTAGAATATGATACAAATGATGATGAATGGTATGAAATGCCTAATAATGTTGTTGGAGTTATTATTAATCCTTTAGATGGTAAATTAGCTGATAATAATACAAAAAGAAAAACTATTATGTATTATATAAAAGGTACTGAACCTATTTATTAATAACTTCTAATAGTTCTCCTCCACTAATTAAATTAGCATTAGCATCATCTGTATCAATATGCATTTCTAAAACAAAATTATCTGCCACTCTTATATGAACATTGTTTAAAATTGATCCTTTAACTCCCTCTGTTTTAACACTAACAATATCACCATTTTTAAGTCCATATTTAATAGAATCTTCATTATTCATGTGTATATGTCTATCAGCAATTATACAACACTCTTTATTTTCTATGATACCATTTGGACCAATTATTGTTACAACCTCAGAACCCTTAACATCACCACTATTTCTAACAGGAGGATTAATACCTAATTTAAAAGAATCTGTTTTAGATATTTCAGCTTGTGTATAAGTTCTAACTGGTCCTAAAACTCTTAAAGATAATTCTCCTTTATCAGTTTTAATAGTTACTTTTTCTTCTGATGCAAATTGACCTAATTGAGATAAATCATTTCTTTTGTGTAATTCATAATCTTTTCCAAATAAAATATCAACATCTTCTTTAGTTAAATGTATATGACGAGCTGATACTGCTACTTTTACTTTCACTTTAATCACCTATTATTATTTTAACATAATTAATATTTTTTTTAAATATAATTTTATGAGGTGATTAAATGGATTATAAATATCCTTTATATGCTGGTAGTACAAATATTAGTGATATTGATTCTTTAATAAGAATAAATAAAGGCAAAAAAGTTAAAATAAGTTATTTAAATAATGAATTTGAAGGAATAATAGAAAATTCAGGTCAAAACTATATTATTTTAAGCAATCCAAATAATGGTGAATGGTATATATTATTAAACAATAATATTAATTTTATATCTTCAAGTGAACAAATAAATCATTGATTATTAGATATTATTTTGTTATAATGTTTATGGTGAATGATATGGGATTGGAAACTATCTTAGTTATAATAATAATATCTTGTTTAATATTAATATGGTATTTAGCAAGTTATAATAAATTTCAAACATACATTATAAGAATAAATGAAGCAGAAGCTAATATCGATTCAGTTTTAAGAAAAAGATATGATTTACTATCAAAAGCTTCTAAAGTAATTGAAGAAGATACTAAAGAAGAAAATGTATTATTACAAATTAAAGAAATGAAATCTTCAAATTTATCTAATTTTGAAGTAGATAGAATTGTTAAAGATGGTATTAATGAGTTTAGTGTTTATAAAGAAAAATATCCTAAATTAAAAGATAATGATTTATTTGTAAAAACTGATATTGAACTTATTAATTCTGAATCTGAAATAATATCACTTAAAAAATATTATAATGATATTATTACTGAATATAATAAATATGCTAGATTATTTCCAAGTAGATTAGTAGCATTTATATCAAGATATAAACAAAGAACATATTTTGATGGTAAAGATATGAATGATGATAATATAAAAGACTTTAAAATTTAAAGTCTTTTTTATATTCCATATTCACTAAATGTTTTATTTATTATTTCCATTTTATTATTATCTAATCCATATTCTTTTGATGAATTAATTATATTTTCTTTAACACTTTTAAAATCTGATTCATCATTTAAATAATGAATTGAATTAAAAATTATTTTACTTAATTCTAATTTATCTTTAAATATATTTTTATTATAAATTTCATATATTATATGAGATAAAATAGTAGAATTATTGTGAGAATCATTATTATAGTTTTCATCATCTATTCTAACTGGATTATTAGTTAGTTCGGGATTTTCAATATTTCTTATTATATGATTTTCACTACCTATAAACCATTTATCTGTATAAAGAATAGACATAACATCACAGTAAAATTCTTTTATTGTTTTTATATTTTCATTTGTTTTTAAATTTACAATATCATCTATTACTAAATGAGTATATTCGTGCATTAAAACACTTTTATCTAAATAATAATCCTTATTTCCAAGTACTATAATTCCACCCGAGAAACTATAAGAATTACTTCTATTTAAATTTATAATTACTTTTATATTTTTTTTATAATTAAAATTATTTAAATAATAATCATATATATCTTGTATTCTTTTAAATATTTTTAAATAATCATCTACATTATCATTTTTATTAAATATAATTGGATCTAAACTTATTTCATTATATTCTTTATTTTTAGCATCAATTAATTCAATATTTCTTTTTTTATCTTTAAATATATAATTATTTCCATTTCTTTCTAAATAAGGATATTTATCATTATATTTATTTATAAGAAACAAAGATAATAAAAAAAGGATAAATATTATTATCATTATTATTTTTTTATACATATTTATCCTCCTAACTAAAAAAGTAGAAATTATCTACTTTTTAAAATTTATATCCACACATTGAACAAAAATCAGCATCACCTTGAACAATGTATCCACATTGTGGACAAGTTTTTTGAACAGGTTGTTGTGGTTGTTGAACTGTTTCTTGTGGTTGTGTATATGCTTGTTGTGGTTGTTGAACTGTTTCTTGAGGTTGCGCATATCCACCATTATTTGTTGGTTGAGTATATCCACCATTATTTGTTGGTTGAGTATATCCTCCATTATTTGTTGGTTGTGCATATCCACCATTAACATTTACTGGTTGGTTTTCTTCACGATTATATCTTGCACCATAATCAATGAATACAGTAACCATATTTCCACCAGCTAATAATGTAGCGAATGAACCTGCTAAACCAATAAGAACTGCAAGTGGAGCATATCCGATTGCTCTAAGTCCATATAGACCTTCCCAGAATGCATATACTACCCATAATGTTACTAAAACAAACATTACGAATATTACCCATCCGTTTTGTTCTTTTTTACCCATTACTATGTTGTAAACTAGAACACCAATAGGAATAATTGCACATTTAATAATTGACCAAATAATTGTACCAACTGATACTACATCAAAGAAACTGAATTTTAAATATTTAGATAATGCACCAAATGAATGTACATATATTTCATAAACTAATACAACTAAAGAAATAATTACTAAAGCTGAAGCAACAATTCCTATAATTGAACTAATTTGTAAAGTTTTTTGTTCTTCTTCTGTTAATTTTCCGCTTTTACCTTTTGGTAAGATTGTTTTGAAAACATCTGACCAATTATATTTAAATAATTTTTTTATGTTTTTTACATCAAACATAACATCACTCCTCACTATAAAATAAATATTGTTTCTTTGGATTATTATTTAATTACTCCTATTAACATAATATTATTTTTTTATATAAAAATCAATACTTTTGTAGTAATTTATTTAAAAAAAGAAACAAGTTTAATTGTTTCTATTTTTCAATTTTATAATTATCTTCTAAAGTAAAATCAACATTTTCTTCTATCCATTCTTTTCTTGGTTCTACTTTATCCCCCATTAAAACACTAACTCTTTTTTCAGCTAATACTGCATCAACAATACTTACTTTGATTAAACTTCTAGTTTCAGGATTCATAGTTGTTTCCCATAACTGTTCAGCATTCATTTCACCAAGTCCTTTATATCTTGATACATCTAATTTAACTTTACTTTTATTTTGAATTTCTGTTCTTTCTTGATCAGACCATGCATAATAAACTGTTTTATTATTATGTAGTTTATATAAAGGTGGCATAGCTATATAAAGTCTACCATTTTCTATTAATGGTTTCATATATCTATAGAAGAATGTTAACAATAATATTTGGATATGTGCTCCATCATCATCGGCATCGGTCATTATAATTACTTTATCATAATTACAATCATTAATATCAAAATCAGTACCAACACCAGCACCTATCGTATATATCATTGTGCTTATTTCTTCATTTTTTAATATTTCTTCCATTCTAGTTTTTTCAGTATTTAATACCTTACCTCTTAATGGAAGTATTGCTTGGAATCTTCTATCTCTTCCACTCTTAGCGCTACCACCAGCTGAATCTCCTTCGACTAAGAATAATTCATTTTTCTTAGGATTTTTAGCTTGAGCAGGTGAAAGTTTACCACTTATTAGTTTTTCTTTTTTAGACTTATCTTTGCCATTTCTAGCTTCATCTCTAGCTTTTCTA
>JAEEGL015302558.1_pt1 | contig 16082 bp, 20 predicted proteins | sample 9134231 | NCBI WGS metagenome assembly JAEEGL01 (sample SAMN16246548, study PRJNA631951) | gut metagenome | biome: gut microbiome; feature: rumen; material: fiber-attached | host: Bos | place: Iran: Karaj | collected 2018-10
ACTGATGATCAGCAGCAGGCCATCATAGCATTAGGAACAGGAGAGCATTTAGACTACGATTGTTCCGAGACAATTGTGGATCTTTTCCATCGTCAAGCGATACTGAGCCCTTACAACATAGCTGTTGTTGACGAAGTATCGGAAATTACCTATGTTGAACTGGACTGGAGATCAGATGTCTTGGCCACAGCACTCAAAAAGGCAGGAGTCGGCACCGATACCTTTGTAGCCATCATGCTCCCAAGGCGCAAGGAGTTCCTTATCGCTGTGTTCGCGGTATTTAAAGCAGGCGGCGCATATATTCCACTTGACAGTGATTATCCCAAGGAACGTCTTTCTTTTATGCTGAAAGATTCTGATGCACACATATTAATCACAACTGGTACTATATTAAAGGATTGTCAGACAGAGCAGTTTTTCCCAAGAGAAAAACAGTTACTCATAGATGAATTTGACTTCAATGAGCTATCGGACCATCCCGTCAATTATGCGCAACCATCAGGACTTGCCTATATGATTTATACGTCAGGAACGACTGGAATGCCCAAAGGTGTTATGATTGAGCATCAAAGTCTTCGTGCCTACTTAGGATGGCATGAAAGCCAACTTAAAATAACTCATGAAGATCATTGTGCACTGCATTCCAGCTTCAGTTTTGACGCTTCACTTGATGACCTGATGCCACCATTGGTTCAGGGATCGCAACTCCACATTCTATCTTCTGAGCTACGCCACAACATGAAGGAGATGAATGATTACTTCAAAAGGCACAATATTACTGGTCTCACTCTGAGTACCCAACTTGGTATAGAGATGCTAAACAATTACCAACTTCACTTAAGGTATCTGTTGTTGGGTGGTTCAACTATGTCAAAGGTGCCTACTGGTATTACCAAAATCATCAACGGCTATGGACCAACTGAATTTACAGTATGTTCTTCATATTATACATTGGAAGAGGATGAGAAGCATGATAATATACCTATCGGAAGGCCTGTTCCCAACAGTATATCTGTTGTTATTGATAATGAAGGACGTATAGTTCCTCAAGGAACTGTCGGTGAACTTTGTCTCATTGGCCGTCAGATGTCCCGTGGATATTGGAAACAAGAAGAACTGACAAAGGAGCGTTTTGTTGACTGTTCTTTCCTAAAGGGCATGAAAATGTATCGCACGGGCGATCTGGTCCGTTGGAATGAGGAAGGTTTGCTGGAATACATTGGCCGCATCGATAATCAGGTCAAGCTACACGGTTATCGAATTGAGCCTGAAGAGATAGAAAATAAGATTAGTCATTGTACTGGAGTTATTTCCACAGCTGTTGTTGTACATAAGCAGGGAAATATTGAGTTTCTTGTTGCATTTTATACGTCTGAAGGTAATAAAGAGTTACCTGATATTCAAAAAAAGCTGATAGCAGAGTTGCCTAGTTATATGGTGCCTAGCCAGTTTATTAGAATAGATCAGATGCCAAAGACCCCCAACGGAAAAATTGACTGTAGCCGACTTAAGGAACTGGTTAGCAGCCTACATGTTGGTACAAAGACTCGCGTAGAACCTTCTAACAAGAAAGAACATATTCTTCTCAACTTGACAAAGACACTTTTGGGAATTGACAATATTGGTGTAACTGACGACCTGACACTATTTGGACTATCATCACTTGACGCCATTAAATTATCGTCTATGGCTGAGAAAAAAGGTTTAAAGCTGATGGTTAACGACATTTTAAATAATAAAACCATACGTAACATTGCTAATCAAGAATTAACATTTGGACGTTGGCTGAACAAATACCGTCCAGACAAACCCATTGTAATTGCTATTCAGGGATTCTCCCCCCATCAGGTACACAATTATTTCGAAGCTTTAAGAGATCGGTTTTCGGTATTTATGTTTGCTTCCATTGATGATTATTTTGATGAAGAATTTTACGACATGTCAAAAACCGAAGTCGTAACCAAATACGTACGAATGCTGCATGATATGCTTCCTATCGGCGTCGCTCCTTATGCATTTACTGGCCATTGTTATGGTGGTGAGTTGGCGTATCGTTGTGCTGCTCAATGGCAGATGGAGACGGGGCAATCACCAAAAGTGATTGTTTTGAATACACCTCTCCGCACCGACGAAGAGGTGCGTCAAATGATGCCATCACAGAGTACCATTGAACAAATGCCTCCAGAGCGCAAACAAAAGCTTTTCGACTGGGAAAAACAGCAAAAACGTGTAGTGGCACTTCTTGATGGCCAACCAATGCCTTCATTTAATGGTGAAGTCATTTTCTTTAGAGCCATGCAGCCATTCTTAGCTGTCAATAAGCTGATACTCGACATTGATATTTTCAATCGCCAGGTAGTAATCTATTTGCAACGTTGGCAAGAGTCACAACCGCAAATGAAGATAATACCTATACCTACTGATCATTTCACTATGCTTGAACCTGAGTACTCAAAGTTTTATATAAAAGAATTATGAGAAAAAACTTGCATATCATCCTTATCGCAACTATGTTGCTATCAACTTCCACAGTATGGTCTCAGTCTAACAACGAGATGCGACAAGTTTACGCTGAAGCAGAAAGTGCTTATCAATTAGGACAAATTGAGCAAGCCATCAACATCTTACAGCAGAATTATAAATCTTTTCAAGGTAATGCCAAGCAGAATGCTCTGCGTCTTCTCTCACTCTGCCATCTCGCACTGGACAATTTCGAGGAATCCGAGCGTTATGCCTCAATGTTACTCGATATTAATCCTTATTATATGTCTACCATGGATCCTATACGATTTGAGGATATGGTTAATCTCCTAAAGTCTGGTCGCAGCGCCACCATCACCACGGCTTCCAGTCAAGCTGAGAGTATAAACGAGGCACCTGTGCCAGTTACAGTCATTACCCGTGAGATGATTGATCGCCTGAGCAATAACAAAAGTATCGGACATATACTCGCGGCTTATGTCCCTGGCATGAGTGAGGTCTGTACATATGCTTTATCCAACTTTTCCATGCATGGTGTTTACACCTCTGGCCAGGAGAAAATTCTCGTGATGGAAAATGGTCATCGTCTGAATGCTCGTTCAACTAATAATGGTAAACTCGACTATGCCATCAGCACTGAAAAAATAGACCATATCGAGGTGCTGCGCGGACCTGCTTCTTCTCTTTATGGAAATGTGGCATTGACAGCAGTAGTCAATATTATCACCAAGAAAGGACATGAAATTGATGGTGTTAAGTTAAAATATGGTTATGGTTCATTTGGCACTCATCGAGCAGATTTTACTGCTGGCACTTCATTCATGGGAACTGACATTTTAGCATGGGCATCTATATATGCATCAAATGGCGAGAGAGTTATTATTCCAAAGGGAACAGGTTATTCCCAAACACCTCGCGACGGCTACATTTACGTCGGACGTTATCAAGGTAAGCCTTCTTATGACATCGGTCTGAACTTCAATGTCAAGGACTTTTCCTTTATGGTCTCACATAAATATGGTAAGCAAGTTCCTCAGTATTCCTGGTTCGGTGAGGTGTATGACTACGATAATTATCGCCACTTTCAAGGCAACACTATTGGTTATTCTATTGATGAGACACACCTCGATTTGGGCTATTCCAAAAGTTTTGGACGTTTCAATTTTAATTTATCTGTATATGGCGACAGGTACAGATTTTACGACTATGCAGTTGTTTCCGATTCAATAGTCAATGTAATCATTGATGATGATTACACTCCTAAGCGCGACGATAAAGGTGATCTTATTTACAAGACTTTCAAAAACCTTTATCAGGACATCAACTGGGAAGAGTACACCATTGGTGGTATGGCTAAGATAGATGCCCCATACACACTTGGTATTATGAATGGAAATTTGTTAGCTGGCATTCATTTTGAAAACTTCACTCTTTATGACAATGAGTCTCTAATAGGTGAAGACTACGAGCGTTTTACTACCGTAGTTAAGGAGTCTAAAAATATAATTAATAATGGACATGAGACAAGCTTCTCTGCATTCGTTCAATGCAAGCACTATTTTCAAGATAACTTTATTTTGAATGCTGGTTTACGTTTCGACAACAAACACCGCAAAAATGATGTTAACGTTACGGCATTTTCTCCACGAGTTGCACTTATTTATATTCCATCAAAGGCACTTAGCACAAAATTATCCTATTCTCGAGCCTTTGTTGATGCACCATACTTCTATCGTCAGAACACCTCTAACCCCTATAGAGGAAGTCAGGACTTGATGCCAGAATACATAGATGCCATTCAACTTGACTTCTTAGGAACTATCTCCAACCGTTTTAGCTATGATGTCAATATATTTTATAACAGCCTGACAGATTTAATTTGTAACAACCAAAGTACTGATTTGAATGCACCAAAATATGTAAATGCAGGTAGTCTTAAAATTGCAGGCATTGAGGTTGAATTGGGTTATAATACGCCCTCATTCCGTTCACGACTCAATACCACATTGCATCGAGCTTTTGAAGCTGAGCAATATTATTATGACAACCACAACGTCTATAGTATACCTTCATGGATTCTAAACCTCTCTGGTGAAAAGCGTCTGCTGAACAAGCTCAAGCATTCCATTTGGTTATCTGGCAACCTGCGTTTCACTTCTCGCACCCTTAACAAGGCTAATTCACGAATAAGGGGCAGTGAAGACTTTTATCTCAGTGGTTATACATTGCTAGACCTGCGACTAAAATACAACTACAACAACCACATCGACTTCTCGCTCGACTGCGATAACGTATTCAACACCTCATACGAGATTGGTGGAACCTCATATTTCCCTTATAAATATTTAGGACGCAATGTCATGGCTACCGTCTCATTCAAACTTTAAAGAAAAGATGTAATTTAGACAAATAAATAGTGTAGTTTTAGGTGGTAAAAAACAAGCGAGACAAACAAATAAAAATTGCTTATCTCGCTGATTTTAAATTACTTAGATTAAATCTAACGTTTAATACTCATCCTCGTTGAAGATGTGCTTAGCTTCGCTAACATATTGTAAGTCAGCCTGATATTTGTTTTCTTTTCTATTCATGTGCAAAATCTGTGTAATGATGCACGTTATAGCGATATGAATTGTTCCATCAAATCGCTGGCAAAGTTACGACTTTTTTCTGGTATTTCAAAACAAATCAGGCAAAAATATACATCTTCAATGAAATACCGACGGGCTTTTTTCCCTCGCTCATTACCTTCGACCATTGAAATCTCCTTGGCGGCATCAATGGTAAGGGCATATTCCGTAGTGGGGCGACCTCCTTCTGAGTTTTTCCCAAAATTGGGAAAAACCTCATAGTCTTGATTTTCATTGATAAAGACGATAATCATCTTCTATTAGGAAAATGTATAATGAAAGGAGAATGCACAACTATGCACACTCTCCCTGCAATCAAGAAAAACAAAGATGCAGAAGGCGAAATCAACATCTATAAATCATGCTTTTGTTTTTGCGTGCAAAAGTAATAAAAACCAGGATAATTCATATAGAAACAAAGAGCTTTGAGTAAACAACTGAAGAAAAAGAGTTATTTTCTGCGGAAATGCGTTCTCCTTCGTTTTCCATTTATGGCTGATAACTTACCAAGCCTGAGCAAGGAAACGAGCGGAGGCGCACGGAAAATGACTTCCATGAGGATCTGTTGTTTTGTGGCCCTCAATACAAGCCGGATAAATTGAAAGACGGGCAGCGATTTGCCACCCGTCTATTACCATTGTTGCGTGTTAAACTCTCAACTCTCTGTTAGTCTTAACTGCACTCTGAGCAAAGCGCGATTGTCTCAATTTCGTAATCTTTCATACGTGTAAGACCTTCTATCGCTAATTTCAGCCCAGCATGGGCCAATATGGCTGCACATCTTCGGCGGTCGCTTTCTTCTTCGTATCGCTCAATAATATGCTCTATCTCATCAAGCATCTTATTAAGTCTGCTGGTAAACTCATCAGCCTCAGCGATATTGGTTTTGGCTCTCTCAATCTCGATGGCGTTGGGGTTGTTCACATTGCCGTTAGCGGCGTTCTCGTTCACGTTCTCGGCTCCCTGCTTCTCGCATAGCAGCTCATTCAAATTCATTTCATTATTCATTTTTGTAAGATATTAAAGGGTTTATAAACTGCGGTTCGTCATAGGACAACCGAACTGGGGATTAGGCTCATGTATGCAAGTCACATAGCCTCCACGTCTGATTGCTGTTATCGTGCTTATCACAAGTTTGTCAGTCTGCACGGTAAACTCAGTCTTGTTACACTTCACGTTCTCAGAGAGAAAACGTTTTGCCGCCTTGTGCGCTTTGCGTACTGCCTCATACGGAGTAATCATGTCGAGGCAGACGACACGACCTTTGTCCTGACGGATGAAAAGGTACATCTTCTGTTGCTTCGGTTTCTTCATTGTTTCTGTTATTTAGGGGTTGTTACTTAGCATAGAATGAGAATTTGATGCCACGGCGCAACTTGCAAACACATACATCTTCCATGCAGGCAAATGCTCTTTTCAGCAGTTTGTTCAGCATCTCGATCCCGATTAGAGCGATGGCACCAGCAACACCGACCAACTTGTTTATACGCTTGCCGCTTGCATCATGTCCGCACACCTTGATACGGAAGTTTCTATTGATGCTCTTTGTTGAGTAGTTCAAATTCTGTCTCATAATGATAAACTTTAATTTTATGTTGCAAAAGTAAAGGTTTTCTTTATCTCCACCAAAGGAAATATAAAGAATTTCCATAATTCTTAGTAAATTTAGAGTAAAAATATAAAGTTTTTCTTTATTTCTTAGGGAATTAGAGGAAAATATAGTAATTTTGCAGTCGAAAATAAACATAAAGCATATCTTTTATGAAAACAAGACTGAAAGAAATCATGGCCGAGAAAGGCGTTATGTCGAAAAAGCTGGCCGAAACAATGGGTGTTTCAAACGTCACCATCAGTACGCTCATCAATGGCAAGGTCAACAATCTCGATACACTTGCACGGGCGGCTGAGGCTCTTGATGTTCCACTTTGGCAGCTGTTCGTCACAAAAGAGGAAGTTCAGCAAACTGCCGCCCGCTCATTCGTTTGCCCTCATTGCGGACGTGAATTGAGAATCAGCATTGAATAAGTATCACAATTTGAGTTGACACAATGGAAAAGAAATTATTGCTTACTTTCTGCCAGTTTTATGATGGCGCGAAAGAGAATCCTTTCGAGAAAGGGGCCAGGAAAAACAAGCAGGATCAAAACCGGGCCATGTTGTGGTTCTGTGAAAGTTGTTGGTGTATAGAAATGTCTAACGCTGATTCTGTCTATGAAATACCACAGGGGCTTGCTGAATATGTCGGCGAATATAAGGCCAAAGGGCTTGAAACGTTCATGCAGTCTGACGGTGTGCCTCTTTCGCTGAAAGCCTTGCTTTTTAATCGCTATATGCGTGGTTCGATGGATGGCGATGTGGAGCCATTCAAACGCTTCTATTTCGAGTATTATGGTATCTGGGACTACTTTTGCAAATCACGCTCCCAACTCATTGATACGTGCCACTACTACAAGGGCGAGAAAGAACCTCCTGAAGGTGTAGATGTTCTATTTTGGGGGTACGAGCAACATTGGGTTGAAACCGTAGAGCGCGAAATCATTAACAATGAGCGTGGCAGTTCTGTTGCATCATGGGTACGTGAATATAGACGTGACGGCCTGCATTATTTTGAGCCAAAAACAGATTATCATGCACCTGAATCTCTGAAAGCCCTGCTGTATAATCGCTTTTCTCATTTCAACCGGCCCGAACCTGAAGAGTTCAAAGATTGGTTCAAAAAGGAGTATCTTGGCAATATCAAAAAGCATTGAAAAATAGCTTGTTTTGCACATATCCTGCACACCTTGACACTTCCGTCCCTTAAAAAGTCTCATACATAGCAGGTTGCGTCAACCAATGTACCTTTGTGCTTGAAATGAGTACCAAGAAAATGAGAGCGTTGGATCTGATTCCGATACTCTCATTTTCTCTTGCTTTCTGCGATGCCTCTTGCATCAATCGGGCATAAGTTCCGGCGGCAACGTCTCAGCATCATGTGGTGGCTGCTGTTGCTGGGCCTGAATACCCATACTTGCGAGACGTGTGGCCTCATACTCTGCTTTCTCTTTGAGTTCTGCCTTACTGCACTCTTTGAGCAACTTGATTGTGTCCTCGCACTCTTGCTCTTTCTCGGAAGGTTCGGCGGCTTCACTCTGTCGAGCAAGCACTTCGCTTTTCAGGAGGTCGCATACTTGCGTGAGCTTCGTCCTTATGCCCACGATGGCCTCATCTTCGCCCTGAATGTTCTTCGCAATCTCAGACTTCAGGTAATCGCAAAGGCTGGCCATGGTTTCAAATTTCTTTTTGTCGTACATAATTGTCAGTATTTAGGTGTTATACAATGACATTGTAGTTAAACTCTTCAATTCCTACCTTTCCATCGAATGACACCGAGAAAAGGTCTTCAGGTGCCAGTTGCTTCTTTGCCTGAGCGTTCATCATGTTGTAGAGCTTTTGCAGTTCATCTGCCACATGAGCGTGCTGATTGGCAATATCAACGGCTTCCTGAGTCTCAAAATTGACGCTTGCAAAAGCCGCAATCTTTTGAGAGCTGTCAGAAACAAGCGAGACTGAACCATCATCCTGAATTTCTATCAGTTCAAACAGATACTTGTCGAGTTCTCTGTCAGGATGGGCGTTGTCGAAGTTGTTGACGATAATTGCAATGTCGTTTATCATTCGATTGCATCTTTCGCGGACGGCCTCAACCTGAGTGTAGTCGTAGCCCTTCAAACGCTCTTCAATGAGATTCTCCAGCGGGGAACCGATAGACTGGCCGTTTCTGTCAGATTTGATGGCGAAACAAGCCGCCAAAATCTCTTTGTTCACCTTGAACTTGTCAGCTGTGAGACGTTCAGCGATTTTCTGTAATGCTGTGCGGCCAAACTGAACGTAGCCGGATAGAAATGTTTTGCCGCGTTCATCGGTAAGCATAAAGTCACCGACTTTTCTTGATAAATTTTTCATTTTTATAGAATGATTTGATTATTTGTTGTTTTTGTTTATGAAGGGAAAGCTGACCCTACCCGTAACTGCTGACCTCTCTCATAACAATCACGCTGTATGTCGGCAGGTTCAGCATTCCCTTTAAGTATGACGTTTTCGCATCAGGGAGGTGGTCGGGCGTTCATCTGAGATTTTTCGTTTTGCATCGAATACTCAGACCTACAAAAATATTCATGCTTCACGTTGTCTCTCATTCTGAATCGCCGTTATTAAATGGGACATCTTCATCATCTTTAATATCTGGTACTTCTTTTGTCAAAAGTTTATATGAAGGTATTTCTGAAATGTCGCGGTATGAGTTGGTAATGTTATTATCATCTTCAATTCCCATTTCCATCTTCAAAGCCTGCAGTTTCTCCAAATCTTCTTTGGAATCGACAAACTCAATGCGCAATGTACGCACATTCAGAATCTTTTCAAGCTGTTGGATCTGTGCGCGAGTGGCATAGCCGTTAGATGCTATCTGCACCATCAGGATTTTGGCTTCCCTATTCAGAAATAATCTCTCTTGTTCCATACGTTCCTATTGATTCTCCTCGCTTGTTATCTTATCGGCAATGGATTTTATCACCTCATCGAGTTGCGCGTCTGTGAGTGAGTTAAAATCAAGTTGCCCGCTAATCTTCGCCTCAGTCTGCTTTGGCAGAACGTAGGGCATGAGCTGGGTAATGACACGCCACCGCTCTTTCAATGGCAGACGATTGAAATCGTTCATCATTGACTGAGCGTTAGAGCCGATAAGAGAAACTATCCAGTCTCTTATATAAGCAGTCTTTTCATTCATGCTGCCCTTTGGCCGGCCCTGCGGATTGCCTGACTTTCCTTTCTCGAATGCCATAAATCTCTGTTTTTTCGTTGTTATTTACAATCTGTTATTCGAGTGCATCCAAGGCTTCTTTCAAAGCATCTTTCATTCCATCAATGACAAAGTATCTCGTTAGATACAACACATTATAGCCCTTATTCTCAACGTGCTTTGCATACTCCATCGGTGCAACGATAACAAGCGAATACCCCTTTGGCTTCACGACTTCGGCAGCGTACTCTTTCAATTTGCTTTCAATGAAGGCAGGGGCGGCATTCTCGTCACCTTCGCCAAGTCGAATATTTACACATTCGCCATCTTTGTAGAGAGCAAACGAGATAGAGTTTTTCAAATTGCCCGAGCGGTCTTTATACCCCTTATGCTCTTTGGCGTGTTTAACAGCATCTTCTGCAAGGTATAAAAGACGCATCTCCAAGTCACTCTCCAGCATCGCCTTTTTCTCCATGAGGCGCTGTTTAAGCTGCTCGATTCCGTTTAGTTCAAACTTTATTTTAGCCATAATCTGCATTTATTAGGATTCGGTTTTAGAGGCCCGCTTTGCATATTGCTCTGCATGGCTCTCTCTGTATGTCACTTTACCCGCTTCTTTCGGGTAGGGCTTCGACAATGGCAATATCATCTTTCGTGTCCGCTTATCAAGCGGCATGAGATACTTTCTTTTGCCCTGTGTCACATATTCGACTGCCTGAGGGTCATAGAACTTGCGAATGAACTGGGCGCGGCTGAGTCCACCCAAGCCGCCATGACTACGAACATAGTTTGATATTCGACGGCCATGAACACGCTCGCCGTGTATGATCCAACTACCATCCTTGACATTCTTCATGTTCGTTCCGACATAAATCCAGTTCGTTGCCTGATAGATGGTACCGAAATGCTTCATGTCTGCATCTGCATAGCTGACTACCAAGCGCACCAATGGTGCATCTTGTTTCAGTCGCTTCAGGCACATGGAAACGACCTGAGACGTTGCAGGCTGCTTACCATTGAGAGCCACACGTGTAAGCTCACAGACTTCGCCCTGCTTCAAACCATAGCTCTGACCGATATTGTTATTGGCACCCGAGCCGAATGTCACCACCCCACACCAAGCCTCATCATTGAAGATGCTATATCCAAGGACGTTTCCTGCTGGGGAATGGCCAGCGTAATGGAAGTATCTGCAAGCATAGCGTACGGCCTCTTTCGATGCTTTCTTTATCGTTATCATAGTTCACCTCCTGAGACGCTGTAATCTGCTCCATGATACTTTTCTTCAATAAGTTTCTGAATGTCCTGGGCGAAGTCTTTCAACTGTTGCTCATCTTCACAAACGACCTTGATAACAAAGGGCTTGTTTTTCTCTTCCGATGTCAGCTCTTCGGGTTCACCTTCAAGTGGTGGCAGTTCTTCGCCCAACCACCCATCAGGAAGTTCAAACGCCCATTCTTTCAACTCTGACGGCTCCCACTCATTAGCAAGCACGTCCCAGTCGATTTGTCCGTAGGCCATATTGTCCTTTATCGCATATTCCCTCAACTTGACAAGTGGAGTTTCTTTCGGGAAGACATAACACGGCGCATCCGGCATTTTCAGCGCACGGCACGCTCTCAGTCTCATATTGCCAGCAATAGCAATGTAACGGCCTTTGGCATACTGATAGACAAGCAGGGGACGGGCTTCAAGAAACTCGGGCGATTGCTCGATGCTTCTCACCAAGTCATTGAACTTCTCATCCTTGATGAAACGCGGATTCTTCGGCAGTCCCTGCAGCTGGCCGTCATTCAGTTCCAACTGGCTGAGGCTGATTCTTCTGTAATATTGTTGCTTCATTTCGTTATATTTTTCTATTTTGAGTTATTTTCTGCGGATTTTCGCTCTCCTTGCATTCCTTCGCTCGGACGTGGAATTTATCATCTGAGACGGGAAACGTCAGGAGAAACGCGGAAAACCATTATCTGCGCCATTGCGGGTACTGCATACGCGGCATATCGTTTTTCTCCCATGCTTCAAACAAATTCAGAGGCTTATCTATCTCTTCAATTGCAAACATGATTCTCGGATGCTGGCGGTCAACTATCTTTCGTGCTGAAATCTCTGCACAAGTATTGTCATTCTCGATGGCATGAGCATATTGAAGGCAGTCAAGCACCGTTTTTAGGGCATTGTCGAGGTCGTATCTGTCACTACTCTCATAGACGTGGATAAAGAGGCGAAATCTTCCCTTGATGTTCATGTCCTTATAGCGACTTATCTGCCTGAGGAAGTTACGCTCATATTCTCGCACATCGCTGCCCTTGATGATACGGCGGCTTTCATCAGCCCCAGACACGGCCATGTAAGTATTGGCCTTGCTTGGCACCTGCCCAAAGATAGTTTCCCATATCAGTTCCTTATTCATCGTTTCCAATCATTATATATTACTTGCGGCCTGATATCCTCAGCATTATTAGGCTTGCGCTTTTCACTACTCAATACAAATAGGCCTGCCCAGTTGTTAGCGATAGACTGATTTACAATCTGTGTAGCCCTGTCTGCATCATTATTGCTTAAAGTACATAGTTTTCCATAGGCAGCCTGTATTGAGTTCTGAGAGCGATATTTCTTGCGGCACTCCAGTTTATAATCCAGCCATCGGAAAAAGGGATCTTTCATATTGTCGCTGACAAAAGAGAAATCGAAACTTTCATATCCCGTTGGTTTCTTTTCTTCAATGTGATTGAGCAAGTCGCCTTCATCCCCACCCGCCGCCATATCTTCACTTTCTTCTGAATCTTCGACTTCTGTTGGTTGAGGCTTGTCTTTTCGTGGCCGACCGCCTTTCCTGCCGTTCTCACGGTTAATCTCGCTCTTTTGTTGCTTCCATTCACGTTGACGGTCAAGGTCTTTCTTCACGCCCAAAAACATGATTTTCAGCATTCCGTCAGAATCGAAATCAGTGTCTTTTCCGCGAATCTCGTAATCATATACGGCATGAAGCAGTTTCCCCAGCTGTTCGTGAGAGAGAGCGAGAAACTGAGTGTCATAGTCTCTGTAAAGAGAAATAAACGTACTATCTTTGAGGTCTTTCATTGCTCAACTCTTGTTGTGGGTCTGCGTTTCTTCATGCTCTCTTCGATACATTCGGCGATATAAGTATCAATGTCACCTTTGATAATCTCCCACACCATCTGCATATATTCCTCTTCAAATGACGTATCTTCGCATTTGACAAAATATTCCATCATGGCACGGGCTATCTGGCCGACCTCTTCAACTTGCATCAAATCGAAAGCACCCTCATAACTCGGACGTAACGGAAAGCACCCTATCTCTTTGGTGACTGCAATCTGCTGTTCTTTCGTCAATCCCTTTACCATAGCGATACGATTTTACTCCCAGTTCTGAGTGAAGGCTCGTTTTTCAGCCATCACTTCGACTTCATTCTGAGGGGCCACGTATGTACCCATCATCCATGCTTCGAGGTCTTCCCTGCGGAAATAGATTAACTTGCCGCCGGAACTCTTAAAGTGCGGCAGCTTTCTCTCACGGCTCATTCTGTAGATGTAAGACGCTTTCACGCCCAACATGGCGGCAGCTTCTTCTACTCTGAGCAAGTCGTTTTTCTGTCTTTTTTCTACCATGTTCTATTGTTCTAAATGTTGTTATACTTTGCTTGATTTTTGTGCAAAATTAAGTCTATTATCAACAAGTGCCAAGAAAGGAAATAACTTTGAGTAAACACCTGGGGCGATTTAATTATATTTAAGAACCGCTATCACATGAGAGAAATTGCCATATCCCACACATTTGCATTTTTACCAAAGAAATGTACCTAACTGCCTGAAAATCAGCGTTACAAGATTTTCTTGTAGCGGTCATACTATCCCAAAATCGGATGATTACCAAGAATATCAGCAAAACAGAATAATAAGAAACAAAACATCAAACGTAAGTTTGGTGTATTATATATTTTATTCTTATTTTATATTATTCCTTTTTTATATTATTCCTTTTTTATATTATATTATATGGCTTTTTTCGCTTTTGTCAAAAACCGTTCGCTTTTTTCGGTTTCAAATATGTTGTGTTCCGACAATCTTCCGAACACCATGGTCAACACACACCCTTTGTAGATTCAATCCACACCCTTTGTAGATTCAATCGGCATAGGGATATCTCTCAGCGATTGACAAATATCATTTCGCTACAAAAAACCTTGTTCTGCTCCGATAATCTTCTGACCGTTACGAGAAATCGCGTAACGGCAAACCGCTCTCAGGTGTCAGAAACGGGAACACTTGAAAACAATGACACGAGTGTTATGGGAATCCCCATAACGCTACTTCATAGCGATATCCGAAAATCGGACTTCGCTATGATTTGAAAGAGGTAAAATAATTACCTCGCTAATCTTCAAATAGAGTGTCCTGGCGGCTAACTGCCACCGACTGCGTTTTGCCCAGTATCTTGGCATATATCTCAGTTGTGGCCGTCCGTTTGTGACCGAGCTGCTTGGCGACCACCTCCAATGAGGCATCAAGGTTAAGCAACATCGTTGCCGCCGTGTGTCGGCTCATGTGGAACGTCAGACGTTTCTTCACGCCAGCATCAGTCCCCCACTCTTTGAGAATCTTATTGCAATAGGCATTGTTTGGCAGATTGAACACCAAGGCTGTGTCAGGCGCATCACCACGTTCCGGCATGAATCGCTCTGCAACCTTCGAGATATATGCTTTCACGCCGTCTTTCGTCTTTTGCTGAATCTTCGAGACGAAACGGCCATTGTCATCCTCACCAACTTCTTTCCACGTCAGGGAGCGCACATCGCTGAATCGTACACCGACAAAGCAACAGAAGAGAAACGTCTGTTTGAGGGCCACACTCCTGCAGTCTGTTGCCATGAGTTTTCGCACATCTTCAATAGTGAGATATTCGCGCCGGTCAAGTTGTACCTTTGGAATCTCTTTACGCTCTAAATCTGAGAATGGGTTTGCGCTGATCCTCTTTTCTTTTACGGCTCGGGTGAATACAGATTTAAGATTGCGGCACCACGTCCATCTGGTATTCTCTGAGAGCTGCTTGCCACCGCCCTTACCGTCTTTGTAGTGACTATCCTTGGCCTCAGTAGTGGCGTAGTGAATGAATGAGCGCACAAAGCTGGCATCCGCATTTGAGAGACGAATCTTAGCATTACAAATGGCTACGTGGTTACAAAGTGACTGCAATTCGTACCAACGGCTTTTTCGCCCCTCCTGCTTTGCTTCATCAATGAGTAACTGAATGTAATCTACAAGCAGAATCTTTGATTCTTGTTTCTGCGGAAGCCCTGCAAGTCCAAACACAATATCGGTATTCTGTTTGTCTGCCTGAGCTTTGGCCCTGTAGATGGCCTCTTTATTCTTATTCTTCAGGTCTTGGTTCAACTCAGGTACCAATGTTTCGCCCAGTACACGGCGGTAGACTTTGCCACCATCGTCTGAATACAGATAGAGAGAGACGTTGCCCGTCTTTAGTTCTCGACCACGGAGATATACTTTGCGACCTTTCTTCTCTTTCAGCTCATCGTAGCCAGCAAGTATCTCCTTTGCTGTTTTGAATAGTTTCGTAGCTGCCATAACGTTTGATATTACCAATTTGCGGGTGCAAAGGTACGAATAATATCCAAAACAAGTGCAAGAAATGTGCAAAAATGTGTGCAAAAAAGGTGTGCCATGTGCAAAAAAGGTACAGAAAGGCACAAATAAGCAAGAAAAACAAAAGAGCGGGAAAAGCCTGATTTTCAGTTACTTTTTCCACTCTTTTTGTACCTTTTTAGACTTTCTTGCCAGCCTAATACTCATCTTCGTTGAAGAGGAAGTCTTCCTTAGTGGGATAGTCGGGCCAGATGTCCTCGATGCTTTCATAGACATCTCCCTCGTCTTCTATCTCTTGCAAATTCTCCAGTACTTCGAGGGGAGAACCTGAACGGATGGCATAATCTATCAGCTCGTCCTTGGTTGCGGGCCAAGGGGCATCTTCAAGTTTTGAAGCTAATTCCAGTGTCCAATACATAGTTTTATTTACGATTTACAAGTTTACAATTTACGATTTATTCACTGTTTTTCTGAATTTGCCCGCAAAAGTAATATTTTTTTTCTTAATCACAAGCGTTCTGCCATATTTTTTCTTGCTTTCCTGCAATAAAATTCAACTTTTTGGCC
>JAEEGL016376057.1_pt1 | contig 16082 bp, 12 predicted proteins | sample 9134231 | NCBI WGS metagenome assembly JAEEGL01 (sample SAMN16246548, study PRJNA631951) | gut metagenome | biome: gut microbiome; feature: rumen; material: fiber-attached | host: Bos | place: Iran: Karaj | collected 2018-10
ATTTTGGTGTCCCAGAAGTCGCAGAGTATCTTGGCTCCGCTCCAGCAGTCCATTATGGCGTAGAACTTGCCGTCGAGGCTGCCGTCGGGCCTGGCGGTGGCTTTGATGATTTCGTAACGCCTGTCGCCGTTTTTTGATTCCACTATTTCGCCTTCAAAAAATGTGGTTTTGAGTTCTTGGTCATTCTTGTTAGTTTTGGCGGCAAACGTATATATTTTTTTGTAAGCAAACAAAAAAAAACGATTAATATTTTAAAAATATTTGAATCATTAAAATTTTATCTCTACATTTGCCCCCACAACAAACAATTACTATAACTAAAATATTACCAAAATGAAAAAAATTCTGTTTCTCTGCGCCGCTATGACGGCTGCTGCGTGCTTTTGTGGATGTAATAAGGATGATAGCGATGATTTTGATGATTCTCCGGGCTCCATCGACTTAAGAAGGCGATACTACTATAGCTTGACACCTGGCGAAACAAATGACGAATCATTGACCCCTCCGGTAATTGAAGATGAAATTATAACAGAGTATTGCCTTAATTCCAAAACGATAAGAGGATATTTCTTTACAGCAAAAGCCGAAAAAAAGGGAGGATATTTTGTTTATCAATTTTTCGTATCTCCTAAAGACAAAGAAGAATGGATTGAAATTGGCAAAATAACCGAAGACGAAATAAAATATTTATCAGATGCATATTATGATGGTACAGATGAAATTAGTTTTAGAGGCGAAAGATTCTTTCAAAATCAAAAACTGATAGAGTTCGAACCAGAAACATACTACGACATAAAGATTAGAGCAAATTATATATTAAATGGCGACACCACTTTTGCGGAGAGCCCGACTAATACATTTTTCTCATACTTCAAAGATAATCCTTTGGTTTATATACAACAATGCTCTAAAACTTCAGTCACTTTAGCTATCGATAATTCAATTTATAATAATTACGACTCAATTAGAATAACATTAACAGACAACCTCAGTAACGAGGAAATAAATAAAACTATAACAAAAGATGTGAAATCAATCACATTTGATAATCTACGAAACAATGATTTTAACTCAAAAGTAAATGCTTATTTCTATGTTGAGATTAAACTGTATGGCGATTATTGTCACGACTACTCGGCTACTTCCAAAAACGGTTTAGAAGACAGTTTTGCTTTTTTCCCTCACGATGAAGATGACAAAATCTTAAACTATGGGACATCTTTGTATGATATTAAAGAAACCGCTAAATTTAAATACTGCATAATTAAAAAAGGAAGTTACTATTTTGGAAATTATTATTTTGAAGAATACAACATTTTAATTCCGAAAAAAGGATGGCATTTTATTACTGAAGAAGAGAAAGAATATTTCAAAACCAATTATCAATATGAGTATAACCAATTAGTAGAAAAAAATAAAGAAGACTTGGGCTATAGAGAGTATACAATATTAGTAAAGAATTATTAAATTATCACTATTCCCCCCCACAAAACCAAATCAGCCAGCGAAAGTATTTTTTCGCTGGCTGATTTGGTATAATAATCTATGCACCGAGTTATGCAAGGTAGTTGTTGATGTTGGTTTCGATGCGGTTGGCAAGGTCTTGCGAAAGGTCGGCTTTTTGGAATTTTTCGCCGGTGATGTTTTCGTAAAGTTCAATGTAGCGGGCTGAGATGCCGGCAACTATTTCGTCGGTCATTTCGGGAACTTTCTGTCCATCTTTGCCTTGGAAACCGTTTGCCATAAGCCATTCGCGTACAAACTCTTTAGAAAGTTGTTTTTGCTGTTCACCTTTGGCAAAACGCTCTTCGTAACCTTCAGAATAGAAATAGCGCGATGAGTCGGGAGTGTGAATTTCGTCGATAAGCACGATTTTGCCATCGATTTTGCCAAACTCATATTTGGTGTCAACGAGGATAAGACCACGTTTAGCGGCTATTTCAGTGCCACGTTCAAATAGTTTGTAGGTGATTTCTTCTATTTGAGCATAATCTTCGGCAGAGATAAGTCCGCGTTTGATGATGTCTTCCTTAGAAATATCCTCGTCGTGACCCTCAGCTGCCTTGGTGGTGGGAGTGATGATGGGTTTGGGAAATTTCTGGTGCTCTTTCATGCCTTCGGGAATCTTAACGCCGCAAATTTCTCTTGCACCCGATTTGTAGGTACGCCACGAACTGCCGGTAAGGTATCCGCGTATAATCATCTCTACGGGGAATGCCTCAGCCTTCTGTCCTACTGTTACCATAGGGTCGGGAGTGGCAAGTTTCCAGTTGGGAACAATATCCTTGGTAGCGTCCAAAAATTTAGCGGCTATCTGATTGAGAATCTGTCCTTTGTAGGGAATTCCTTTGGGCAGAATTACGTCAAATGCCGAAATACGGTCGGTGGCCACCATTATAAGTTTGTCGTTGTTGATGGTGTATACATCGCGGACTTTGCCGTGATAAACGTTTGTCTGACCTTTGAAGTTGAAGTCGGTTTTGATTAATGCGTTTGCCATAATATTTATTATTAATGAATTACGAATTTTGAATTGTGAATTATGAATTATGAATTATGAATTGGAGTTTCATATGCCGAGATAATCTTTTTTACAAGTTTGTGACGCACCACGTCGTCGCCGTTGAAGGCTACAAACGAGATTTCTTTGATTCCTTTGAGAATATGGAGAGCGTGAACAAGTCCCGAATCGGATTTGCGTGGCAGGTCGATTTGAGTTTCGTCGCCGGTGACAATAAATTTAGAGTTTTCGCCCATACGGGTGAGAAACATTTTTAACTGAGCCACAGTAGCATTTTGAGCTTCGTCTAAAATCACAGCAGCATCCGAAAGCGTGCGACCGCGCATAAATGCGAGAGGGGCAATCTGCACAATGCGTTCCTCAATCATATCTTCCAATCTACGTTGCGGAATCATATCGTTAAGAGCATCGTAGAGAGCCTGCATATATGGGTCGAGTTTCTCTTTCATGTCGCCGGGCAAGAAACCGATTTTTTCGCCAGCCTCCACCGCGGGGCGGCAGAGTATTATTCGGCGCACCATTCCTGTTTTCAACGCTCTTACTGCCAGTGCCACAGCAAGATATGTTTTACCAGTACCGGCAGGACCCGTAGCAAACAAAAGGTCGTTGCGTTCGAGTTCCTTTACCATCTGCACTTGGTTTTGCGAGCGAGGACGAATTGGCACACCCGTTACCGAATATACAATGGCATCTCCCCCACCGGCAAAGAGCGAGGCTTTTTGAATGTCTTTATGAAGAATGCTTTCTAATTCATTGTCCGACAAGGAATTGTATTTAGCAAAATGAGCCTTTATGAGTTCTATGGATTCAGAAAAGCGTTTCACCTCTTCGGTTTCGCCAAGAATTTTGATTTCATGTCCACGGGCAATGAGTTTCAGTTTTGGAAAATTCTGACGGATTTTGTCCAAACGCTGTTCGTTTACGCCGTAAAAAACCACGGGGTCGATATTGTCTAAATCTAATTTCTGTTCCATAAAAGGCTGTTTTTGTGTCAGATAATATCCATTTCGTCAATAATATTTTTAGCTCCGGCGTATTTGTCGATAATAAAGAGCACGAATCTGATATCCACGCAGATGGTTCGTTGCAATGAAGGCACAAACACAAAATCGCACGCCATAGCTTCCCAGTTGCCATCAAAAGCGAGACCCACCAGTTCGCCGTCGCCATTGAGCACCCCGCTGCCGCTGTTGCCGCCGGTGATGTCGTTGTCGGTGAGGAAACAAAGTCGGAGAGTGCCGTCTTGAGCGTAGGAGCCAAAATCGCGATTGTCGAAAAGCTGTTGCAAACGCGGCGAAACATAAAACTCTCGGTCGTTGTCTTTCTTTTTGGCTATCAACGAATCGATAACAGTGTACCAGCCCATATCCTTTCCATTGGCTGTGTAGCCCAAAACATTTCCATATGTGAGACGCATAGTGCTATTGGCATCGGGATAAAGAAGCGTATCGGGGTTGGAGGTTGTCACCATATCAAGCATTGCCTTGGTATACTGACGTTTATGAAAATCCATCTTGCTGTCAAACGAATCAGAAGTTTGAAGATTAAACATCACGTCGAGCCATTCAATTGCTATTGCAAAAAGCATATCGTTGCTAAGTATTTCGGCAGAAGGATTGTCTAAAAACTTATCGTAACGGCACTTGTCGGTGAGAATCGAATGATTGAAACAATCGTCTAACACGGCAAAGTATGCTGAATCGCTTGCGCCCTTAACGGTGTATTTAGCAGGCACTTTAGACATATAGTATCTAATCATCTGTTTTGAAATGGCAAGGTCAACCTTGGAACTATAATCGCGGAAATATTCCTCGCTTGTGGTACGTAATTCGTCAATCAGTTTGTTTGCCTGCTTGAAAAATCCCATTTCGAGGTAATGTTGCAAGGCGTAGTGCTGAATTGCAAAGTTGATAAACTCGCACCCAGAATAAATGGCAAACGACCAATAGTTTAAATAGAGGTTTTTGGATTCGCAAGTGGCAAAATCTTTTTTCAACTGTTTGAGCACGTTTTTGTAGTCAGTGCGTTTGTTGTCGGCAATCCATCGCGAAAGACGAGCCTCATCGTTGGCGCGGTGGTTGATTTCATCTAAATCTTTAAGAGCTTGATTTGCGCCTAAAAAGCATTTATAAGCGTTGCAATCGTTGGCGTATTTAGCCGAATATTTGATGCGTATAGTGTCGTCGCTGTCGATAAAACCTTTCAATGCATTCAAACGTTTGCCAAATACATCCACAAGTACGGCGTAATAGTTGTCGCTGGTTTGAGCCATATCCCACGACGAATAATGGCGCATAGTTTCTGCCGGATAACCGATAATCATAGCAAAGTCGTTTTCGTTGACACCTTTGGCATTGATTTTCAAATGTTTTTTAGGAACGTACGGTACGTTGTTGTCAGCATATTCGGCGGGCGAACCGTCGGGTGCGGTATAAACACGGAAAATGCAAAAGTCGGCAGTATGGCGTGGCCACATATAATTGTCGGTTTCGCCACCAAATTGTCCGATCGACTCAGGCGGAGCGCCAACCAAACGAACATCTTTAAACACTATATATTTAAACATATAGTAGCTGTTGCCGTCAAAAAAATTGGTAACCTCTACTTTGTATTTGCCATCTTGCGAATTTTCTTCTTCCATAGTTTCAATCACACCTTCAATAACCGCAGCCTGAGCTTCGGGCGAAAGACGGAGAGTTTCGGGCGAAAGAATCTTGGAGGTAACATCTTCGATACTAACAAGCAAAGATGCTGTTTTGCCTTTGATTGGAAGTTCGTCTTTGAGGGTTTTTGCCCAAAAACCATCGGTAAGGTAATCGTGGAGCACCGAACTTTGCGACTGAATGTCGTCGTAGCCGCAGTGATAATTGGTAAGCAGCATACCTTTTGACGATACAAACTCGGCAGTACATTCTCCGTCGTTGAGTGCCACCACAGCGTCTTTTAAACACGCTTGATTAAGGCTGTAAATGTCCTCAACAGAAAGACGGAAACCTGCGGCTTTCATTTGGTCGTAGTTTTTGCCAATGAGCGAGAGTATCCACATTCCCTCGCCTGCTGACACCTGCATAATTGTGATTGTGAGAATTGCGATTAAGGAGATGAGTTTTTTCATATTGAGTTAGTTTATTGTTTTTTTTAAAAAGGCGGATTTCCAAAGTGAAAGGAAACCCGCCCCATGAAGAATGGATGATGAATGATATTAAAGTTTTTTGCGGACTTCCTTCTCCTCGTAAGATTCGATGATGTCGCCCACTTTGATGTCGTTGAATTTGTCGATATTCAAGCCGCACTCCATACCGGTGATAACCTCTGAAGCATCGTCTTTGAAACGCTTGAGAGAACCGAGTTCGCCGGAGTAAACCACAATACCGTCGCGGATAACGCGGCACTTGTTTTTGCGGATGATCTTTCCGTCCTGAACCATACATCCTGCGATGTTGCCCACCTTGGCGATATGGAATATTTCCTTGACCTCGGCAGTACCGGTAATCTCTTCCTTGATATCGGGTGAAAGCATACCTTCGAGAGCGTCTTTAACATCGTCGATGGCGTCGTAGATGATAGAGTAGAGACGAATTTCCACATTATCTTTCTCGGCGAGTTTCTTGGTACCCTGTGCAGGACGTACTTGGAAACCGATGATGATAGCCTTAGAAGCTTTGGCAAGCATAACGTCGGATTCTGAAATCTGACCTACGCCCGCATGTATAACCTTAACCTTGATGCTTTCGGTTGAGAGCTTTTCAAACGAACTTTTGAGAGCCTCGATAGAACCTTGAACGTCGCCTTTGATTACAAGGTTGAGCACAAGTTCTTCAGCATTGCCTGCGATAACGTCGTGAGCAAACTTATTGAGGTCCATTACATTGATACGGTTGGTAATTTCGCGTTCTATCTGCTGACGGCGAACGGCTCTTTCACGTGCCGAACGTTCGTCTTCCATAACCTCAAACTTGTCGCCGGCGTTGGGCGCACCGTTGAGACCAAGAATAGAAGCTGCCATTGCAGGTCCTGCAGATTTTACGCGTTTGTTACGTTCGTTGAACATAGCCTTAATCTTGCCTGAGTAGCAACCTGCCCATACCACATCGCCCACTTTAAGTGTGCCGTGGCTGATAACCACGTTGGTAACATAGCCTTGACCGTGGTCGAGAGCAGCGTCAACTACCGAACCAAATGCGGGACAAGTGTAAGAAGCTTTAAGGTCGAGCATTTCGGCTTCAAGTAGAATGCGTTCCAAAAGTTTGTCAACATTGGTACCCTGTTTTGCCGAGATGTCTACGCAGCCGTAGTCGCCACCCCAATCTTCTACCAACATGCCACGCTCCGAAAGTTCGCGGCGGATTTTTTCGGGATCTGCATTTGGACGGTCGATTTTGTTAACAGCAAATACGATAGGCACATTTGCTGCTTTGGCGTGACTTATAGCCTCTTCGGTAGTGGGCATCACCTGCGAATCGGCAGCAATAACAATTACCACAATGTCGGTAATTTTGGTACCGCGGGCACGCATAGCTGTAAACGCCTCGTGACCCGGGGTATCGAGGAAAGTGATTCGCTTTCCGTCGGGGAGCGTAACGTTGTAAGCTCCAATATGCTGTGTGATACCGCCTGCCTCACCGGCAATCACATTGGTTTTGCGGATATAGTCGAGGAGCGCAGTTTTACCGTGGTCTACGTGACCCATAATGGTAACGATAGGCGGACGCGGCTCCATTTCATCAGGATCAAGTTTCTTAACCGGGTCGGGTTCTTCGCCCACGCCAAGGAATTTAACCTCGAAACCAAGTTCATCGGTGATAACCTTGATCATTTCGGCGTCGAGTCGAGAGTTGATAGATACGGGGAAACCTAAGTCGAAACAGATTGAAAGCAGTTTGTTGACCGGTTCGTTCATAAGCGAAGCAAGGTCGTTGGCGGTGATAAACTCAGTGATTTCGAGCACGTTTTTCTGAGTTTCAGCCAACTTGTTTTCTTCGAGAATACGTTGATGGGCGCGGTCGCGGCGGTCGCGGTTGTGGAGCGACGTCTGGCTCTTGGCCTTGGTGCTGTTTTGCAGAGCGTTGATTTCCCTAATCTGTTTCTTTATATCTTCGGCGGTGATCTCCTTTTTGATTTCCTCAGTACGGCGTTTTTTGTCGCGGCCACGGCGAGATTCGCCATTGCCTTTGTTTTCGTTGCGTTCGCCACGTTCGTGAGGTTCGCCTTTTTTGCCGTTTTTGGGAGGACGGTTTTTAGAGTCACCCTTGCTATTTTCGCGTTGTTCGTCTTTCTGTTGAATATCAACAGGTTCCTTGCCAATGCGACGACGTTTTTTCTTGCTCTGACGTTTGCCCGACTGCGGTTTAGGCTCATCGCGGAGCTCGATTTTGCCCACGATGTTAGGACCGGTGATTTTGTAAACCTTCGGAACGAAAATTTCATCGTCCTTAGGAACGGGTTCAGTCGACATACGGTCGGGACGGCGCTCACGAATTTGTGGTTTTGCAGCCTCGTCGCGGCGTTCGTTGTTTTTCTTTTCGGGAGCTGCGGCGGGACGGTTAAGCGCATCTAAATCAACCTTGCCCACTACCTTGATAGACTTCTCGTCTTTAGGTTTATTGTTGTTTGGTTTGTTGTTGGGCTTGTTGTTGTTTCTGTTGTCGTTTTTTTGCTGTCCGTTCTGGTTTTCGGGCTTTGGATTTTCTTGTTGCACTGGCTGTTGTGGTTTGTTGTCGACAGCAGGTTTTTGTTGCTGCTGTGGTTTAGTCTTATTGTTTTGATTCAGATCTATTTTGCCTAAAATCTTGAATTCTTGTTTGTCAGTTGTGTTTTTGTTTTGAGCCTTGTTTTGTTCTTTGTTCTGTTCTTTTCCGGCAGTTATTGTTTCTTTTCTTTTTTTGTCGATTTCAACTTGTTTTTCAACCTGTTTTTTAGCGAGCATATCTGAACTGAACTCTTTCATGAGCATATCATACTGCGCGCCGTCAATCTTTGTGTTAGGGTTGGCGTCGATTTTCTGTCCTTTTTTGTGAAGAAACTCTACGATTGTGTTGATGCCTACGTTGAGCTCTTTTGCAATTTTGTTTAGTCTAATGTCCTTGTTGTCCTGCATTGTCTGGGAATGATGTTAACTGCTGTTAAAACTAAGTCTGCGGCATATCTTGTGCGAATCCATGGTTTACTCAAATTCGGCTTTAAGAATGTTCAGAACTTCTTCAATAGTCTCCTCCTCGAGGTCGGTACGTCTTACGAGTTCGTCTTTGGAGATTTTTAATACGTCTTTTGCTGTGTCGCAGCCGATTGACTTGAGAGTGTCGATGATCCACATTTCGATTTCGTCGTTGAATTCTTCGAGGTCAACGTCTTCTTCGCCTTCGTCGATATCGCGGTATACTTCGATGTCGTAACCTGTAAGTTGTGTTGCGAGTTTGATATTCGCGCCCATTTTACCAATAGCCTTAGATACTTCTTCAGGGTCGAGGTAAACTTCTGCCTTCTTTTCGGCTTCGTTAACTTTGATGTTATTGATTTTGGCCGGGTTCAAAGCGCGTTGTATATAGAGTTGAGTATTAGCCGAGAAGTTGACAACGTCGATATTTTCGTTGCGCAATTCGCGTACGATGCCATGTATTCTCGAGCCTTTCATGCCTACGCATGCTCCTACTGGGTCGATACGGTCGTCGTAGCTTTCTACAGCTACTTTGGCGCGTTCGCCCGGGATACGTACAATTTTCTTGATTGTGATAAGTCCGTCGTTGATTTCGGGCACTTCGAGTTCGAACAGGCGTTCGAGGAAAGCCGGGTCGGTTCTCGAAAGAAGGATAAACGGCGAACCGTTGCGCATCTCCACTTGGCTGATAACAGCGCGGAGATTGTCGCCTTTGCGGAAAAAGTCGGTGGGAATCTGCTCGGCTTTGGGCAACATAAGTTCGTTGCCTTCGTCGTCGAGAATGAGTATTTCGCGTTTCCAAACTTGATATACTTCACCTGCAACAATTTCGCCGATGCGGTTTTTGTATTTTTCGTAGAGTTTTTCTTTCTCTAATTCTAATATTTTAGAAGTAAGGTTTTGTCTAAGAGTAAGAATGTTGCGACGACCGAAATCGCGGAAAGGTACTTCGTCGGTAACTTCCTCGTCTACTTCGTAGTCGCTGTCGATTTTTTTAGCTTCGGTGAGCGATATTTCGAGGTTGGGGTCCTGTAGGTCGGAGTCTTCCACAACTACACGGTTTCTCCATATTTCGAGGTCGCCTTTGTCGATGTTGATTATTATGTCGAAGTTTTCATCGGTGCCGTACATTTTGGCAAGGATGTTTCTGAATACTTCTTCAATAACGCGCATCATGGTGGCGCGGTCTATGCTCTTCTGCTCTTTAAATTCGGCAAATGTCTCTATGAGGTTGTTGATTTCCATTTTTTTAACCGCCTATATTTTAAAATTTAATTTTCAATTTTGTTGTCTTTATATTGTCGAAGCGTATAGTGTTGTCTATTACGCTCTTTTTGCGCTTGCCGTTAACTTTTTCGGTAACGGTTTGCTTTATGGTAACGCCGTCGCTGTCGGCGGCGATGAGTGTGCCTTCAAGTTTTTGTCCGTCGATAAGAACAATCTCTACGTCGTTGCCGATGTTTTTGGCGTATTGCCTCGGCACTCTAAACGGCTCGGTAAGACCCGGGCTGGAAACTTCGAGCTCGAAATCTTCTTTGTCGCGGTCTAAAAGTTCTTCAAGTTTTGAAGAAATTTCACCGCATTGGTCGATAGTGATTCCTTTGTCGGTGTCGGCAAGAATCTCGATGTGATTGTCGCCCGAAACCTTGATGCTTACAAAGAAATACTCCGCAAATTCCGGCTGTTGTTCTAATATGTTACGTATGCTTTGTTCTGATATCATTTCGTAAACGTGAATAAAAGAGGGGACACTGAGTCCCCTCTTCAATTAATTTTTTGCAAAATTAAGCATAAAGATTTTATTTTACAAAAAAATATTATGCGTTTTTGCTATTTTTTTTTAGAAAAATATGCGATGGATTAAAATTCTGCCAGTAAAAGCTTGTTTTTTAACCACTTATGTTTTAGTGATATTTTGGCTTGCGTGTGGGCAGCATATTTTCGGTGAGCTTGTAGTGAAAGCATATCATAGTGATAAGATATGCATCGTTGTAACCCGAATTGCCACGTCGCATTTGTCCCGATTTGTAGGGAGCCTCGGCTTCAATGAGCTGTCCGTTGTTGTCAACATCGAAGTGACGGTCGGCAAACTTGGGAGTGAGGTCGCTCGGTGGTGTTACGCCTTCTTGCTCGTAGTTGATATAGTAATCTGACGAGATGTCGTCGATGTAGTCGGTGGTGGTGTAATGGTTTGACAATTCAAGGCTGAGTGCCATTTTGGGATTAAGACGATACTTAACACCGATGCCGAGCGGTACTGTTACCGCCCAAAGTTTGTAGGGTTTTGATTCGGTCTTAACGGTGATAGTGTTTGAATTTTCGTCGGTAACTTTGAGCACAATGCCCGAACCTTGACCTTCGGTGCAAAGCGGCTGAAGGTCGTGCCAAGAGCCGTCGAGTTTGCCTTGAGGTTTGAAATGCAACATTCCCACACCTACAAAGAAGTATGCCGAAATACGTTGTTTCCACTGCGATACGCTCTGGAAAGCTCCAAAACGCGATACGGCTTTTTCTTTTACAAAATAGTAGTCGATGTTGGCTCCAAATTCAAAAAGATTGCTTCGGAAATTGAGGTTTCGCGCCTTGCGGTAAATGTTGGCAGACTCTGCATCGTCGCCAAAAATACGACAATAAGTAAACGAAGCTCTTACAGAAAGCGGCTCAAGTATGCGGTAACGATATCCTGCTTGCAATGCAGGACGTGTGGAGGCGAGGTCAACGTCGCGGATACCCATAAAGTGAGCTGCGTCTTTTTTGCCGCCGCCGAGTTCGCCCATGAAGAAATTATAGCCTACTCCGCCGAACACGCTGTTGCGATCGCGTTTCCAAGCTTGCGAATATGCGGCTGTTACTGCAAATATAGAAATAAGTATGATAGCTACGGCTTTTTTCATGGTTCTATGTATTTTTCAAAAAATTATCTCTGAGTTATAACGTTCTTTTTGTCCTTATTAATATATCCGGCGGCAAAGTTATTAAATATTTTTTTGTTATAACATTAATTTTTAATTTCTTTTATCCATTCCCCAAAGAAGTTTGTTTCTTAAAGTATTGAAAAATGTGCTTTCGCTGAATTTTATCAGCTTAAGTTTTTTGTCGGAACGGCGAAGAATAAGTTCTTCCTCAAACGAGAAAGTGGCTTGCTTAAAGTCTAACGAGGCAAGAAAATTGCGACCTCGACCGTCGGCTTTGAGTCTGAGTACACTGTCGTCGGATATTACAATCGGGCGCACAGATAGGTTGTGAGGCGATACAGGGGTGATTACAAAATTGCCACTGCCGGGAGTTATGATAGGTCCGCCGGCACTGAGCGAATAAGCGGTGCTACCCGTGGGCGTGGCCACAATCAATCCGTCAGACCAATATGTGTTTAAAAATTCTTCGTTGAGATATACGTTGATGCTTATCATCGAACTTGAATTTACACGCATAATGGTGAGTTCGTTGAGAGCGAAATTCAAGTCGCCAAAACGGTTGTTTTCGCTATTGAGTTCCAACAATGTGCGGGTTTCGATTTGGTAATTACGGGCAAAAATATCTTCAAAAGCCTTGTCTAAGGTCTTTTTGGAAACTGTGGCAAGGAAACCGAGGCGTCCGCTGTTGATACCTAACACGGGAATGTCGGCGCCAAGAGCATATTGAACGCTTTCGAGCATAGTGCCGTCGCCTCCCACGCTTATAAGAAGATCGAGACCGGCGGGCATGGTGTTGCTACTATTAAATGTGCCCGAAATTTTAGGAAAGAAAAACAAATCTTGATTAATGAATTTGAGATACTCCTCGTGAATGAATATTTCCGCTTGATTGCGGTTGAGTGTCTCGAATATCTTGTATATCGATTCGTTGAAATCGTCTTTAAACTCGCGTCCGAAAATTGCTATCTTCATAGTGTAATATTTTTAAAAAAATGACCTAAATCCTACGCCCAAGTAGTGATTGTTTTGCACATTGCGCGTGACAAAGATAGAAAAAACTTTGTCATAATAGGTAACAATATCCAGACCAAGTCCGATGGCACCAAGAAAAGTGTTGTTGTAAGGGTTTTTGAGCGAATCGGTGTCGCCGTGGTCTTCTACGTAGGCGCAATTGGCAAAAACATTGAGATACGCCGCAAAGTGTATCTTGTTGAATTTGGGGATGTTAACACGCTCAAAATGTACAATGTGCGTGGGTATAATCTCAAACTTGTACGACGTTTTGATGTACGACAATGCATCGCCATAAATAAGGTTGTGCTCGTAACCCTCAAAAATATTGGGTTTGGAGCCGAGGTTGGGACGAAGATAAAACGGCGTATTGTTGGTATATGTGGCCACATATGCCTGAGCAGCAAAATAAATTCTGTCGGCAAATTTGAAATAATGCCTTACATCGGCTTCAGCTCCTAAAACCACCGGAGAATCAGACAAATAGCCTATCCGTTTAAAAGCTACCTCGTAATAAGAACCAGTCAGCGGATAATACGACGAACTGCGGTTGTCGATACGAAAACGATATGCTGTGGTGATATTACGGATATGAGTTTTACCATCGCCGAGAAAATCGGGATTGAGCAACACAAGCGAATCGCAAATAGACACATCGTCGTAAGATATATTAAAATAGTGCGTTGTATTGATATTTTGGCGAAATTGATAAATCAGATCGGGCTTGATTTCCTTAAAGGCGTTTTGACCAAATTGAATGTATTCGCCTTCGCCATCGGTTGTGCGCACAAGCACATCTTTTTGAGTTTTAAGAGTAAGTGATGTGGCCAATAGATGACGGTATTTTTTGTCGATAGCTATATTTGAATAGCCGATTTGCGAAATATTGTTGAATCCACGCCTGAAATTAAAAAATAGCAATTCGCGTCTACCACGAAAATTGTATTTTTTTAATCCGAAACAAACGTCAACTTTGTGAATATCAGGGTCGCGCAGCCATTGGTTAAGATTGCCGTTGTGAGGCGTTATCGAAAAAGACGGCCAAAGATACCAACGCTCTTCTACATTTACCGTTACAGCGGCAAAACCGGATTCTATTTCGGTGGCTGTAATTGTTACGTAGTTAAACAATGATGTTTTAAGCACGTTGGTTTTGCTTTGGTCAAACTCTTGTGCAAGTGTACTGGTGGGCAATGTATCGCCCTCAGCAAAAGTGAGTTCGCGCAAGATGACCATATCTTTGGTTTTTTTGTTGCCGGTAATGGTGATAGAAGAGATTATCGTTTTGGGCACAAACGGCAACACATTAACTCCGGAAACCATTTCACTAATACGCATAGTATCTACTATTTGTGCATTGGCTGACTGCACAATCAGCAATAGCGGCAATAAAAATATAGCCGCACATAAAACACTATGGTGTAGACGGTTAAAAGTCATTAGTTTGAATGGTTAATCTACATTGCCCTTTTTTACAGTTCTGCTTTAAATATACGATGAATTTTAATCTTAGTTTTGGCTAAAAAGTAATTTATCGAAGTAAAAATAACCCCGAAACCATATTTAACACTTCTTTTGAAATTAATCGACGAAGCCTCTTTAAAGTATTTGGTAGGACACGTAACTTCGGCAATCTCGTATCCGGCGTAAAAAATTTGGGCTATCATCTGATTGTCAAACACAAAATCGTCGCTGTCGGCTTCGAGATTAAGGTTTTCGATAACCTCGCGCGCAAAAGCACGATAGCCGGTGTGATATTCGCTAAGTTTTTGGTTCATCATAAGGTTTTGAAAAAACGTCAAAAACCTATTGGCTACATATTTATAAAGTGGCATTCCACCCTTGCGAGCACCTTTGCCAAGTATTCGTGAAGCTATCACCACGGGATAAACACCGTCGGCTATGGTATAGCACATAGCGTGAATCAGTTTTGGCGTGTACTGATAGTCGGGATGCAGCATCACTATAATGTCGCAACCAAGTTCAATAGCCTTTTTGTAGCAGGTTTTTTGGTTGCCGCCGTAACCACGGTTTTTTTCGTGACGGATAATATGCTTGATACCAAGCTGAGCTGCCACCTCGGCGGTATCGTCCTGACTGCAGTCATCGGTGAGTATCACCTCGTCTACAATGTCGTAAGGAATTTCGTCGAGAGTGGGTTTCAGGGTCTTGGCGGCATTGTAAGCCGGAAGCACAACTCCAATTTTTTTGCCGTTAATCATTGTGTAACGCTTTGAAAATTATAGCATACCTTTTGAACTCGGAATCGTTTGCAGCGTAAAGTCGTAACTAATAGCTTGTTTTAAGCATTTGGCAAACGCTTTAAAAATGCCTTCGAGTTTGTGGTGCTCGTTGTCGCCCTCGGCTTTGATGTTGAGATTGCATTTGGCATTGTCGCAAAACGATTTAAAAAAGTGAGTGATCATTTCGGTTGGGAAATCGCCGATTTTTTCGCGTGTAAAATCTGCCTTAAACAACATCCACGGGCGACCTCCAAGGTCTAACGCCACTTGTGCAAGGCAATCGTCCATTGGGAGAACAAAAGCATAACGGTTGATAAGTTTTCGTCGCTGCCACAGCATGTTAACAGCAGTACCAAGTGCCAACGCCACATCTTCGATGGTGTGATGTTCGTCTACTTCAATATCGCCATCGCAAGTGAGGTCTAACCCAAAACATCCGTGCACAGGCAATTGCGAAAGCATGTGGTCAAAGAATTTTACGCCGGTATCCACGTGCTTAATTTCGGGATTGCCCGGGTAAAGTTTCAAGCTGATTTTGGTTTCGGCAGTGTTGCGAGTTACCTCAATAATATTGTTGCTACTGATGATGAAACGTTCTGCCTCGGTCCAATTATTAGCGTGAAGTGCGCAATAAGGTTCTAATTCTTCGGGAAGTTCCGCGCCAAAGAACACAGCCTTGCAACCAAGATTTTTGGCAAGCATTACATCAGTTGGACGGTCGCCAAGTACAAAACTTTGCGAAAGGTCGTATTCTTCGCTTTCAAGATATTTTTTCATCATAACGGTTCCCGGCTTGCGTGTGGGCAGGTTTTCGTGCTCAAAACTGCGGTCGATAAGAATATCGTTAAACTCCACTCCGGCAGATTTTAAAGTGTCGAGCATAAGATTTTGCAGCGGCCAAAAATCCTCTTCGGGAAACGATGGTGTGCCAAGTCCGTCTTGGTTTGTAGCCATAACAAACTCAAAATCGGTATATTTGCGAATTTTGTTGAGCGAAATAATTGCACCGTCAACAAATTTAAATTTTTCAAGGCGGTCTACTTGATAGTCTACGGGCGGTTCTACTATAATTGTGCCGTCGCGATCGATAAATAATACTCTCTTTTTCATTATTTTATTCTTTGTCCGTTTACGAATTTAACAATAAAGGCATCAGAAAAGCCCTTTTTGCGTACTTGTTGCAATAGTTGAGCACATTCAGCCTCTGATTTCATAGCGCCCACAGTGTATTTATAAAC
>JAEEGL011833321.1_pt1 | contig 16081 bp, 12 predicted proteins | sample 9134231 | NCBI WGS metagenome assembly JAEEGL01 (sample SAMN16246548, study PRJNA631951) | gut metagenome | biome: gut microbiome; feature: rumen; material: fiber-attached | host: Bos | place: Iran: Karaj | collected 2018-10
CAAACCTGCCAGCAAAAAAGACCCAATATATTTATTCATGTACTTAAGAGTTTACAAAGGTTATCGCATATTTTATGCAGTTTAAGTTTCACTTGCTCAGTAGATAGAAGAAGACTAATGTGAATTACGAATTTGAAATTTGGAATGTTGACTGCGTAGCTGGCTGTTCCCGAAGGGAGGAAAGCAATTATTCGGCTACGCCGATTACCAATTATCCAATTATTAATTTTTCAATATTCAATATTCAATTGCGAAGCACATGTCCTCTATCTCCGCCGCAGAAAGCGGCATAACTCCCTTTTACTTCCTATATCTTCTGAACCGATTTTGTTCAGTTATGTTTATTTCATGAGAATGCCATTATATATCCTACCTGAGTTTATTCCCAGCCTGCGAGCCGAGAAGAAATCCTCATGGCTACTATAGGTGCAAATATCAGCACATTGAATACTATCCTCTGGCACACCTATGCTCTTTAACTGCAGTTTATTGCATAATGGAAGATTTATGTGCCATTTTTCTTTCTTCACAGAGATAGAAGGCATGTCAAAACCAGCCTCAGCAAATGCATCATAAACCTCTTGCCCTACTTCAAATGCCTGCAGTGATATTCCTGGACCAATTACAGCCTGCAAATCGGCAAGATTGGTTCCATACTGTTTTTGCATGGTTTCAACGGTTTTCGCAACTATTCGTTGTTGAGTGCCACGCCAACCTGCATGAATTGCTGCCGAAGCATGATGAACAGGATCATAAAGCAATACTGGTATGCAGTCAGCTGTTGACACACCAATACATACACCAGTAAGATTGGTAATCAGAGCATCTACCCCATCAATATAAGCAGTTCTATCAGCCTCTGAGAGTTGAAAGAAGGAGTTAGATATTATTCGTGTTTCTGTTTTGTGCACCTGATGTGGTATAATGATATGATCTTTAGCTATACCTAATTCTGAAGCTAAAAGCTCCAAATTGCGAGTGGTATGCTCAACACTATCTCCACACCATAGGTTAATATTAAATTCGCCATAAGCGCCGTTGCTCACTCCACCTCTACGAGTTGAGGAGAAAGCAACAACATCTTTGGCAATATGATACGAATGAAGTTGTGGTTGCATGAAAAACTAAACTTCCTCGTATTCGAAATCCTCAAGCTCATCGCCCTCATCATCCTCGTCAACATATTCAAAGTCGTCGTCGGCTTCAGGGTCTTCTTCACGAACCTCTTCATAGAATCGGCTCATATCCTTGTCACGATGAACGAGAGTATCTTCTGCTGTTATATTCTGAAGCTTATTGCTTTCACTGTTAAGCTCATTCCACAGAACATCCTTGAGTTCGTTGAGTCCCTGACCAGTAACAGCCGAGATGAACACCACAGGAAGATCATCAGGAAGAGTTTCCTTAAGCATTTCAATGAGCTCGTCATCGAGAAGATCGCACTTGGTAATAGCTAACACGCGATGCTTATCAAGTAGTTCAGGATTGAACTGCTTTAGCTCGTTGAAAAGTATATCGTAGTCTTTCTTAATGTCGTCGGTATCGCCAGGAATCATGAAAAGAAGCAACGAGTTGCGCTCAATATGACGAAGGAATCGAAGTCCGAGTCCCTTACCTTCGGCAGCACCTTCTATGATACCAGGAATGTCGGCCATTACAAATGACTTATTGTCATGATATCCCACAATACCAAGCGAAGGTTCCATTGTTGTAAATGGATAGTTGGCAATCTTTGGACGGGCATTAGACACTGCCGACACGAGTGTTGACTTACCGGCATTAGGGAAACCAACAAGACCCACATCAGCAAGCAGCTTAAGCTCGAGAATGATTGTCATCTCCTGCATAGGCTCTCCAGGCTGTGCATAGCGAGGAGCCTGATTGGTTGAAGTGCGGAACTGGAAATTACCCAAACCACCACGACCGCCTTTAAGCAAAAGCACTTCCTGACCATCGTAGGTTACATCACAGACATACTTACCTGTTTCGGCGTTATAAACAACAGTACCACAAGGAACATCAATATAAACATCCTTTCCATCAGTACCATGACATTTGTCACGTCCACCATTGCCTCCATGCTCAGCATAGACATGGCGCTGATATTTCAAATGAAGCAACGTCCAATAATTGTGGTTGCCACGAAGATACACACTTCCTCCACGTCCGCCATCACCACCATCAGGACCGCCATTGGGTTGATATTTCACGTGGCGAAGGTGCATAGAGCCTCGGCCACCCTTACCAGAGCGGCAATAGATTTTTACGTAGTCGACGAAATTAGAGTCAGCCATATGTTAAAATTGAAAGATTGAAAGATTGAAATATTGAAAAATTATGAGATTGAGATACTAAAACAAAAAAAACTCCTCACCTGTTTATATTCCTCCCCTTTATGAAAAAAGGGGAGGTTGGGAGGGGTCTTTTAAATATTGTCAATGACATCACAAACACGAGCGAAGATCTCGTCAACAGTGCCAAGACCCTCTACGTGATGATGGATGCCTTCGTTAGCATACCAGTCAATAAGAGGAGCTGTCTGATTGTGATAAACATCGAGGCGCTTCTTGATTGTCTCCTCATTGTCATCGCTACGACCGCTAACCTTACCACGGTTGATAAGACGAGCCATGAGCTCATCCTCAGGAACGCTAAGTTCGATCATAGCAGCAACCTTGTGACCACGCTCTGAAAGCATCTTCTTAAGAGCCTCAGCCTGTGGAGTTGTACGTGGGAAGCCATCGAAGATAACACCCTTATGATCAGCACCAAATGAATCGTAAACACTTGCAAGGATATCAACCATCAACTCGTCTGGGATAAGCTTACCCTCGTCGATGTAACCTTTAGCAGTCTTACCAAGCTCTGTACCCTTCTTAATCTGATCACGGAGTACATCACCAGTAGAAATATGACCGAAGCCATACTTTTCAATCATCTTGTCGCTCTGTGTACCTTTACCTGCACCTGGAGCACCGAAAATTACAATATTCTTCATTTTCTCTTCTTATAATAATTATTTCGCTATTTATCTTAGTCTTCATCAAGAACATATATATCCTTAAGCTGACGACCTTGCTGATCATAGTCAAGACCATAACCAAGAATGAAGTCGTTAGGTATCTCCATTGCTGCATACTCAATATTCAAAGGCACCTGAAGCTTACCCGGCTTAACAAGCAAAGAGCAAATATGTATTGACTCAGGATGACGAGTACCAAGGCTCTCTACCATACGCTTCATAGTGAAACCGGTATCAACGATATCTTCAACAATGATAACAGTACGACCATTCAAGTCCTCGTTCAAACCGATAACCTCCTTGATCTTTCCTGTTGAAGTAGTACCCTGATATGATGCCAACTTCACAAACGATATTTCACATGGGATAGTGATTTCTCGCATTAGGTCAGCAGCAAAAATAAAACTACCGTTGAGCACAGCCAACAGCAATGGATTCTTACCCGCCATGTCGTGATTGATTTTCTCGGCAACAGCCTTAACACGCTTTTTGATTTCCTCCTCAGGAATAAAAATCTTAAAAGTTTTATCCAGAACCTTTACTTTGTCCATTGTACAATGATTTATTCAAGCTTTGCTTGCTCAGTAGATAGAAGAGTTTAAGGGTTTAAGAGTTCAAACTTTGCACCATTAGAACTTTTTGAACCATTGGAACTTAGAAAACAAAAAGTATTGTCCTCTATCTCCGCTGCAGAAAGCGGCATAACTCCCTTTTACTTCCTTAATCTTCTGAACTTGCGAAAGTTCAATGATTTATATATTTGGTGCAAAATTACTAAAAATATAGCAAACGTTTGTCATTGATTGTGATTTATTTAGTAAATTTGCATTCGTATGAAGATTTTTACAAGTGCTCAGATTCATGAGCTTGACAAATATACCATTGAACACGAACCCATAAGTTCGATTGATTTAATGGAGAGAGCTGCAAAAGCCATCACTCACGCCATCACCGAAAGATGGGGAATTGCTACTCCTGTCGTTGTATTTGCCGGACCAGGCAATAATGGTGGCGATGCTCTTGCCGTTGCTCGTTTATTGGCTGAAACGGGATACGCTGTTGACGTGTATCTCTTCAATATACAAAAGCATCTTTCTGATGATTGTGCCGCTAATCGCAAACTTCTTGTTGAAGGCAACAAAGTGAGAAGTTTCAAGGAGATAGTTACTAACTTTGACCCTCCAAAGTTAGGAGCCGAGACATTAGTCATTGACGGACTTTTCGGTAGCGGACTGAACAAACCTTTAGTTGGAGGTTTTGCATCTCTTGTAAAATACATCAACAGTTGTCCTGCAAAAGTGGTCAGCATTGACATTCCATCAGGACTGATGACCGAAGACAACACCTACAACGTGCGTCAGAATATCATTCAGGCTCATCTCACTCTTACATTAGGGCAGAAAAAGCTTGCAATGATGCTTACCGACAATCAACAATATCTGGGTGAAGTAAAAGTACTGGATATCCGTTTATCAGAAGAATACATCAACCAGACAAGCACTCCATTCAAACTGATTGAAGAGAATGAGGTACGTGCCTTATTGCGTCCACGTGGCGATTTCGAACATAAAGGAAGCATGGGCAATGCTCTGCTCATAGCAGGCAGCTACGGCATGGCTGGAGCTGCTGTATTAGCAACAAAAGCATGCTTGAGAGCTGGTGTCGGAAAGGTAACCGTTCACACTCCAAAACGCAATTACGACATCATGCAAACAAGCGTTCCTGAGGCTGTTATGCAGATGGACAATGAAGAAACTATCTTCTCTGAAGCTGTTGATACAGAAGACTACGATGCTCTCGGCATTGGTCCTGGTTTAGGCAAGCAGGAATCAACAGCCATTGCTTTGATTGCCCAGATAAGACGCTCCACCTGTCCTTTAGTGATTGATGCCGACGGATTAAATATCCTTGCCAATCACCGTGCGTGGATGCAGCAACTTCCTCAAGACCTCATAATGACTCCCCACCCTAAGGAGTTCGACCGTCTTGAAGGAGCAACATGCAACGGTAGCTATGACCGCTTAAATAAAGCACTCAACATGGCTGAACGCATGCATTGCTATATAATACTGAAAGATCATTTCTCTGCCCTGTGCACACCTAAGCACGAGGTAATATTCAACTCTACTGGTAATAGCGGAATGGCTACCGCTGGTAGCGGAGATGTACTTACAGGTATTATCACAGCACTCTTGGCTCGTGGTTATTCAAGTAAAGACGCCTGCATTCTTGGTATGTATCTACATGGTTTAGCTGGCGACCTTGCTATAAAAGATCTTGGAAAAGAAAGTCTAATGGCAAGCGACCTTATCGACTATTTACCTAAAGCCTTCCTTCGCCTTGAAGACTAAACATAAACCATTATAAATTCAAACGACTAAAGTTATGAAGAAAATTGCATCCCTACTGGCAGCTGCCGCTTTTCTAATGCCTATGGCAACACAGGCGCAAAGTGTGCAAGGAACATCATACTTCCTGCCAAAAACGGTTTTGAAATTCCATCTTCTTGTTGAAAAGACAACTTTTAAACCAGGAGAATTAGCCGAATATGCAAATAAATACATGAAGCTGAACAACGTGGGCACAGAAGCAAACACCAGCTATAAAATTGTGGGAATAAACATAGAAAAGACAAGTGTGCCTGACAGCAGCAAGATGTTCACTGCCTTAATTGATAAAAAACATAGTATCTTTAGCGTTAAACGCACAGACGAAGGCATTCTTCAGGCTATAAATGCCGATGGCGAAGCACGTGAAGTCTATAAGCCATTCACACCAAGTGCAAAGAAAAAAGCCATCAACGCCAAAGACTTTATGAATCAAGAAATCCTGTCGGCAGGTAGCTCTGCAAAGATGGCACAGCTAATAGCACAGGATATTTATGAGATTCGCGAGAGTCGCAACGACCTTTCACGTGGCAATGCCGAATACATGCCTAAGGATGGTGCCCAACTAAAGATTATGCTTTCAAACTTAGACACTCAGGAAAAAGCTTTGATGCAGGTCTTCACTGGCACAACAGAGAAAGACACCACAGAACACGTTATAACATTCGTTCCCGAAAAGGCTGCCGACCACATCACCCTATTTCGTTTCTCTAAAAAATTAGGACTTGTTGATGCTGATGATCTCGCAGGCGAACCTTATTATATAAATATCACCGACGAACATATAATACCTGAGTTGCCTCTTGAAGCTCAAACAGATGAAAAGAAGAAAGACAAAGACAACTGTGGCGTATATGTAAACTTGCCTGGAAAAATAAACATTTCGGTTAACAATAGCCAAAACGAACTGATGACTGCCGAGATATATGCTGCTCAGTTTGGACGCACAGAAAGCATTAGTGGCGAACTCTTTGGACGCAAACTCACAACACACCTGGTTGTTGATGCGATAACAGGAAATGCGAAGAGTTTAAAAGTGGAACCGATAGAGTAGGCCTCCCCCATCCCCCTCCAAAAGGAAGGGGTCCAACCAACAGGCAAAGAATATCCTACCCAACCTCCCTTGAAGCTTTTGTCGCAAGGCTAAAATACAAAGAAGAACAAATAGCAAAAAGGAATATAACTCGTAATTGAATAATTTACAATTGCCCGTAGGGCAACTAATTCCACATTCATAATTCAAAATTCGTAATTTCTAATATAAATAAAAAAGCGCATCCTTTTAGGACGCGCTTTTTTATTTATGTTAGATCTGATTACTTGTTCAAAAGCTTGTTGTCTGAACCAAGAACATCAACGATCTTGTGCTTGTACATATCTGTCATGTAAGCACGAGCTACCTTACCATACTGACGTGGGTCGAAGTAATCTGGGTGCTCAGCCAAAGTCTCGCGTACACCAGCAGTGTAAGCCAAACGAGAGTCTGAGTCGATGTTGATCTTGCAAACAGCGCTCTTAGAAGCCTGACGGAGCTGATCCTCAGGAATACCAATAGCGTTAGGCAACTTACCACCGTACTTGTTGATGATCTCAACATACTCCTCTGGAACTGAAGAAGAACCGTGGAGAACGATTGGGAAACCAGGAAGCTGCTTCTCGATCTCAGCGAGAACGTCGAATGCCAATGGAGGAGGAACGAGCTTACCCTCAGCGTTACGTGTGCACTGCTCTGGAGTGAACTTGTAAGCACCGTGAGAAGTACCGATAGAGATAGCGAGTGAATCGCAACCTGTACGTGTAGCGAAGTCAACAACCTCTTCTGGCTTTGTATAGTGGCTCTCAGCAGCAACTACCTCGTCCTCAACACCAGCGAGAACACCAAGCTCAGCCTCAACAGTTACATCGTGAGCGTGTGCATACTCAACAACCTTCTTTGTAAGAGCGATATTCTCCTCGTAAGGAAGAGCAGAACCGTCGATCATTACAGAAGAGAAACCCATATCTACACAATCCTTGCAGAGCTCGAAGCTATCACCGTGATCAAGGTGAAGAACAATCTCAGGAGCCTTGCAACCCAATTCCTTAGCGTACTCAACAGCACCCTCAGCCATGTAGCGGAGAAGTGTAGAGTTAGCGTAATTACGAGCACCCTTAGAAACCTGAAGGATAACTGGTGACTTCAACTCAGCAGCTGCTGTGATGATAGCCTGAAGCTGCTCCAAGTTGTTGAAGTTGAATGCTGGGATAGCGTAGCCACCTGCTACTGCTGCCTTAAACATCTCGCGTGTATTAACGAGACCTAAATCTTTGTAACTTACTGCCATAATTTTATTATGTTTATTAAAAATTAATCTACTTTTTTACCTTGCAAAAAACAAGGAGAAGAAGAAAAGCCAATACCTTTTGAAACTTCCGATTGCAAAAGTAACATTTTCTTTTGGCAATTCAAAAGCTGAAATGCTTTTTAATGTTGCATTCAGGTTAAAAAGTATAATATTTGCCTTTTCCTTTCTCCTTTATTTTCTTTTTGCAATACTTACTTTGCAAAAATAACGAGTCCTTCTTGTTTTTTGCCATCCATCATGATTTTCAATGGCTTATCGAAACGCACATGACGCACATATTCTGTTTCTTCAATGGCTGGCATGGCGTCAAGCATGTCTTTTCTTATTATGCCTCCTGTCGTGGTGTCGTTGGTGTCTATGGTGAGATAGCCCACTCCGAAACTGGTGAGATTCTGGAAGAAATGAGTGCCCTGACTTGGCTCTACACGATAGTTTTTCAACGCTACTTCCACTATTACACGAGCTGCCGAAATATGTGGCCACTTAACAGGTACGCCGAGATACTGGTCGCTTGAGCCCCAACGACCTGGACCTATAAGAACGTAATTGGTTCCATCAGCAAGGAACTTTCTGTTTATTCGTTCTATATCATCAGCCACATAGAAGTTGTTCATAGCCGAGAAGTTATCATCGTATTTCACATACACAACATCGGTAATATCTTCTGAGATGCCGTGTCCCAAAGAGCTATGCGAACGAAGCAGACAGTCGTCATCTGAAATCTTGGTGATATCTTCATCAAGCATTTCCTTTGCATCAACGATAGGACGAATCTGCAACAGGTAGAACTCGCCACTCTTGTCTTCATTTATATTACAAGCAAACTCTATCTCTACAGGGCGACGCATAGCCTCAGCACCATATTTCATTGACATCTGCAGAATCTCAGGCAGAGGGAACACACCATGCTGAAGAACACCATTGAAAGAGATTATCTTTCTTCCTGTGTCATAAAGTCCGTCGTATATCACCTGATCATAAGGGTCATAGGTTGAAGCAATATAGTTCAAAGAACCGTCAGCATCAGCTTCCTTTATACGCAACTTCTTGATATTAAAGCCGTCATCAACCTTAAAGTCGTGAGTGACATTCTCCATATCAAGGGCATAGAAACGTGTTTGTGTTTCTTTAAGAGCAATCTCCATCTCGCTCATCTGCAGCACCTGATTAGGGTGATAAGGCGACACTCTGAGTGTCTGACCTCCATCAACAATATATTTTCCCAAGCCAAGAGCCAACGAAGCAATACCTTCCTCGGCTGTCTCGTCGCCAATAGGATAATAGTTCAGCGAGCGCAACACACCCGAGATATTTGGATAGAAATGGTCGCCATACGATTTACCCACTACCTGCTGCAATATAACAGCCATCTTCTCTTGGTCGATAACGTTCTTTGTGGCTTTCATATAAGCCTTTGAGTCACGATAATACACCGATGCATACACACTCTTGATAGCTGCTGCAAGCATCTCAAGCATAGCATACTTATCAGGCAGCCAAGGAATCATATACGTTGAGTATATACCTGCAAATGGCTGATAATGACTGTCTTCAAGCAACGAACTTGAACGAATGGCAATAGGACTTTTCGTTGCCTCGAAGAAAATAAAGAAGTCTTCGATAAAGTCATCAGGCAACTGAGCCTTCAGGAAATGACTCAATATCTCTTCATCAGAAATATCGCTAAGAGCTATCGGGTACAGATTGTTTTGCTCCATAAACTGGTCGAACACATCGGTACAAAGCACCACTGTCTTTGGAATCTGCACGGTGGCATTGGCAAACTGATTAAACTCAGGATGCCTCTTGACAACATTATCAAGGAAAGCCAAGCCACGACCTTTTCCGCCCAAAGAGCCGTCACCAATACGAGCAAAATGAGCAAAGCGGTCGAACTTTGTTCGGTCAAACACAGCAACCTCACCAATATTCTTCATGTGGCGATACTGCACAATGGCATCAAAGATAATCTGGCGGTGAGCATCCACATCCTGCAGCTTATGCCATGTAATCTTCTTAAGGAACTGAGACACAGGGAAGATGGCACGGGCTGCAAGCCAACGACTCATGTGGTTACGACTGACATGATAGAGCATAGAGTCGTTAGGAATCTTGAAGATATTGTCTTGAAGTTCCTTCAACGTATGAACACGAAGAATCTCTTCATGAGTCTTCGGATCACGGAAAATAAAATCGCCAAAGCCCATGTGCTCCTCCATAAGGTGACGAAGATTTCTGCTCATGGTCTTTGAGTCTTTATCCACAAAATGAAAATGCTCAGCCTCAGCCTTCTCACGGTTTGAGCTCTCAGAACTTTCCATTATCAAAGGCAGATACTCGTCGGTCTCACGAATAGCTCTGAGAAGTTTCAAGCCAGCCTCCGGGTCTTTCTCATTCTGATATGGAAAACGCACATCGCTCAACACTCCAAGACAGTTGTCTTTGTATTTCTCATACAACAGCCAAGCCTCCTCGTATGTGCGTGCCAGCAGCACCTTTGGACGGCCACGCATACGCAGAGTAGCAAGATGACTGTTCAATGCCTCAGTAGCAAAGTTCTGACTCTGCTTCAACACATAGCTATACAGATTAGGCAGAATACTACTATAGAAACGAATACTGTCTTCAACAAGCAGAATCATCTGCACCCCACCCTCCTTGATGTCGTGCTCAATATTCATCTTATCCTCAATAAGCTTTATTATCGAAAGAATAAGATTAGTGTCGCCAAGCCAACAGAACACATAATCAAAGATACTCAAATCCTCATTCTGCATTCTTCGGGTAATACCATGAGAGAAAGGTGTCAGCACCACGCAATGAATCTTCGGGAACTTACCCTTTATCTCGCGAGCCACCGAAAAAGCATCATTATCGGCATTACCTGGCATACAAATAACCAAGTCTATATTAGTGGTTTTCAGTACAGCAGTAGCTTCTTCCGATGTGGAAACCTGAGTAAATGTAGGCGGATAACGCAATCCCAGCTCCATATACTCGTTATAGATCTTTTCCTCTATACGTCCATCATCCTCAAGCATAAAAGCATCATAAGGATTAGCCACTATCAGAACATTATAAATGCGACGCATCATAAGGTTCACGAAAGTAACATCCTTCAAATAAAACTTACTGAATTCCTTTGGTATCTTATTTTCCATATCTGTCTGCTGTTTGACTGCTAAATTACAACTTTATTTTGTAATTACATACAACAAAAAAAAATTTTTCTGAGCAAAGACTGTCACCTCACCAGTTAACACACTGATAATCAAAACAATATAAAACAAAAGACTGTCACCAGACTGTCACCAGACTGTCACGCTTATATTCTGTATGAATTTGCATTATCACGTGACAGCCGGTGACAGTCTGGTGACAGTCTTTTTGCGCTTATTTCCCTGAATAGCAAATAGTTAATGCGCTTGGTGACAGTCTTTGCAAAAACATTCTAAAAAACATTTTTTATAACGATTGTAACTTTTCTTCAAAAACATCATTGCCATTTTTCCCTTCGACATTCCTTCGAGATGGTTTCTAAATGCCTCCGAGATGCTTTCGAGATGATTTTACACTGCTTTGTTAATCTTTTTCTTTGCATCAATGGAGCTTTGAATCGAAGAGTTATTGACTGGCGGAAAGTAATCAATCGACTCTTTTTTTATACGCAAGAAAGAAAATGATTAAGCACAAACGGCATCTTTCTATGCCTTTAATTCTATTTGACAGAAAACCTTATGTGTGCAAGCCCACAACGATTTTCTACAAATAGAATCACCCTCACAAGTTCGGGCTTTGCGCTTAATCTTGGAAAATTTAGCGCTGATGCGCAATTGCACAATAAGTGCAAAGGATATCAACCAACAACTTTGAACTTTTTGCAGCAAGAAACGCAAGCTGGTTAATCTCCCTCGCCTTCGGAGAGGATCGTGGTGAGGTTATTATACAATTGCTATAAGGGTTCACAAAACACGCCAAACGCTTTGAATATCAGCAAGTTGTATGTTTTAAAGGGTTCACATAAGCTTCACATAATCGACCATACACCACTCATAACCTACTGATACACAACACATTGCGTCTATTGTATGGTTCACACAAAGGGTTCACGTTTTGTTGTGAACCCTTGTGAACCTTTTGTGAACCCTTAAATCTGCACAATCATCTGTAATTCATGGGGTTATGTCAAATTGTGAACCCTTATGCAAAAAGACTTGCAAAAAAAAGTTATGCAGCCTAAATCAAAAACTTATGGTATTCTGCACTTTTTATAACGTTCAAAAGATATTTACATATTTCAATTACCAATAAAAAACACCAAATAGTGAAATTTTAAGTTTCTGGGCAGACAGAAAATTTTTCCTAGGCAGCCAGTAAAAAATACCAAACTAAGAGTTTATTTATGCCTTTTTGAAAACTATTTAAAAATCAACTTAATATAATTGAATAAGAACCGAAAAAATATCTCGATTTTGCAGCTTTGTCTACTACACGAACAACTTCTTCCTCAGTGCAAAGGACATCGCCTTGCTCTACAAGTACAGGTGGCAAGTGGAACTGTTCTTCAAGTGGATCAAGCAACATCTTCAGGTTAAACGTTTCTGGGGCGAGTCTGAAAATGCTGTGCGCATACAGATACACTTGCCATCATCACATACTGCCTCATTGCAATCATCGAGCATGACCTTAAGATTGGCAGGCCTGTCGTTGAAGTCATGCGTATCCTTGGCAAGTCGGCACTCACCACGGACAGCCTCCAAGACCTGCTCCGACCTCTCAAGCAGAAGACTGAGAATCCTGATGATGCGCAGCTCTATTTTGATTTTAAATCCGATTAACATATATTAAGAGACACTAATGTGTTAATCTATGTGATTAGTGTTATAATTTCGCAAATATAAAGAAAATATTTTGAACCAAAGGATAAGTATTGTATTTTTACCTTTTATAAACTTTATTAATGTAAATAGGCATTATATTAACCCTTAATAATATTATAATATGAAGCAAATGAAGAAATACAAATTTTTATTACTGAGCATCCTTTTATCAGTAGTAATGTTCTGTGCATGTGGAAAATCTGATGCTCCCCTAAAAGAAAATGACTGTTTAACGGGAATTATTGATAAGTATATATCTCCTGATAGTGTCTATATTTACATAACAGATTTAGGGGATTGGAAACAATCTTACATTAGGGCTATCGTTGTTCACAAAGACGAAATACCAATGTCAAAGTATGAAGTTGGTGATATGATTTCCTTTAAAATTGCTAAGATTATATCTGAGTATCCCCCCTGTACTGGTGATGTTAACCTTACAGTATTACCCGATTGTTTTGTTTGTTCAATAAAAAAATGTGAGTAATTATGAGAAAGAGATTTGTATGTTTGATAGTTAGTGTTTTAATATATTTTATCGATGCATTTGCTCAGATTGGATATTATTATGGTGATAAGTATATTCAACTGTTTCCTGATACAACTAAGGGCTTCTTTGTATTGTCTAGAAGCGACCATTCAAGACAATCACTCATGAAATGAGTTGAAAAAAAATGGGAATAATAAGAAAGAAAGAGTGGTTTCTTTATCTAAAAATGGGTTTATTGTTTCTACATTAGATATGAAAGAAAGTGATGACTTTGTTTCAAAAATATTCCATTTTAAGTCTGGAGAACAAGTAATAGTGTTACCACGAATTCTTGTCTCGTTGACTAGTGGAGCGTCTATAGATGAGATTATTGCTAAGATGAATAATGATAAGGTTGTTTTCTCTGTAGAGAATAATCCGCATCTTACAGGCGTAACATGCATTTCTTGTAATCTAACTACTTCAGAGGATGTGTTACGTGCGGTTGCACAGTTAAAGACTTACGATGGAGTTGATTGGTGTGAACCTGATATGTTATGTGAATGGGAAAGTTGCAATACCAATCCTTTATTTCCTTTGCAATCTTATTTGGAAAGTGGAAATTCTAACTATTACGATATAAATGTAGTGCCTGCATGGGAAGTTATAGAAGGTTATCCTGATATAACAGTTGCAGTTATAGATCAAGGTGTAGATTCTGCGCATGAGGATTTAGTTGGCAATGTTTTTCAAGGATACACAGCAAATAATCCAACTGGGTACGGAGAACCACAAAATGCAAACGATAACGATTCTAAATCTCATGGTACAGCATGTGCAGGAATTATAGGAGCAAAAGATAATAATATTGGTATCAAGGGAGTTGCAAGTGGTGTAAAGATATTGCCAGTAAATATTGTACCTAATTATTCTCCAGGAGGATTCGCTGAAAATTCAGAAATTGCTTCTGCTATCGAATGGGCTGCAAATCGCTCTGATATATTAAGTTGCTCTTGGAGTTCTCAAGGAGAAATTAATGTAATTGCCGCAAAAATAAAAGAAGCACTGACTGAAGGTAGAAAAGGAAAAGGATGTGTTATTGTTGCTGCTGCAGGTAATAGAGGCGATGAAGAAAAAGATGTTGCTTTCCCAGCAAGGATAGAGGGGGTAATAAGTGTTGGTGCAATAAAAAGAAATGGTGAAATTTGGAATTATAGCCAGAGGGGGAAAAATTTGGATCTTGTGGCTCCAAGTGGTGGCAGTCTTGAAGATTTTGTTACATTGGACAGACCAGGAGAATTGGGGAGGAATACATCTAAAACCGTTACAGATTTACCTGATAAAAATTATACAAAGAAGTTTAGTGGTACTTCTGTAGCTTGTCCTCAAGTTGCAGGTGTTGTTGCACTTATGTTATCACGTAATCCTGCACTTTCAGGAAATCAAGTCCGTACAATACTGCAGAAAACAGCAAAAGATTTAGGACCAAAAGGGAAGGATGATACCTTTGGTTATGGCTTGGTTGATGCCTATGCTGCAGTAAATTACGTTCCTAAGCATGAAATTAAAGGTGCACATGTTATAGCTAAATCAAGTTCTTATACTTTAGACTATCTTCAAGATGGCGCTACTGTAGAGTGGAGTTTGTCAGATAGTTATTATAATCAGAATTGTCTTCAGCAAAATGTTCCATCACAGAACCAGTGTACTATTACTAGATGTGATTCTATAGATATGCAGAATGCAACCTTAACAGCTATAGTAAAATATCATGGGAATGTAATTAGAACATTGAAAATGTATAACCTGAATGCTTTTAAAGGCTTTAAAGGATACTATAATTCTGGTAATTTTTCAGGGGAGATAAAATACCCATACCTTATAAAAGTATCACCTATGTGTGGAACTTATATTAATTCTCCAAATATAATAGGAGCAAGTGTTAGATATGATCCTAAAGCCGGAAAACCTTATATTTGGGGATATAGTACTGATTCGGGAGAAATTATAGCAGGAATGTCAGAAGATAGGATTCCTATACTTATTGATATTACTGATGATGCAGGAAATTATTATATGTTGACATTACTACCTGCGAATCAATATTACCTGAATGTATCAAGTAAAGATAATAATATAAATATTACTCTTCAAGGGGAAGAAAAAGCTATCGATAAAGAATGTGAAAATACCAATTGGACGTATAACATTCATAATGTAACATCTGGAAATTTGATGATTATGCAAAAAACAGATAAACGTTCAGTAACGGTTCCTACTTCAGGATGGCCCAAAGGCGTTTATTTAGTAAAAGCTAAAGTTGATAAAGAAGAATATTCGGAGAAAATATTAGTAAAATAACGTGAATTCGCCGAACTCACGTTAACATAGTATATTTTTTTATTATAAATTCAAGTTTCGTAAGTTTATCTCTTATCAAGAATTTAAGACGAGTTGATGAGAGCTTTGCTCGAATAATTTGAGAATTGGCTTGCGCCCTTGCATGGTCTTATAATTCTTATGAATTCAAGTAGAATTAATTAGAAACATAGGGGCGTTAGCCTAAAAATTCTCTAATTCTTGATAATATTTTAGAGTAAATATTCACTTACGAAACTTCAATTTAATTATATCTTATTTGGTATGTTATTTGTTTTCCTTTAAGGAAGATAAATATAAAATGTATTTTGCTAAGTTTAGAAAAAGTGGATGTAATAACAAATGGCATATAATAACAGTTTGTGTATGTTGTTCTGCAATTCTCTCTTTTTATTTGTTATTCTTTGTTAGTAATCTTGTCCGTAATTTTTAAGCAAATTACTCATAGGATAAAAATATATCCCAATTGGGAAAACAGAGCTGTGTGCGCACACAAACTATTGATATAGGTCAAGAAAAGTAGATAAAATACGAATAATGCACCAAAACTGTTGCAGTTTATCGTGAAAAAGAATACCTTTGCATCGTGTTTTTCATGG